>Ga0208939_1000462_pt1 | contig 33835 bp, 53 predicted proteins | sample AD_STIC12_MetaG_FD_184437 | JGI IMG/M metagenome (GOLD analysis project Ga0208939, IMG submission 184437) | Active sludge microbial communities of municipal wastewater-treating anaerobic digesters from USA - AD_STIC12_MetaG (SPAdes) (version 2) | ecosystem: Engineered > Bioreactor > Anaerobic >...
CAGAATGGATAAAACAGAATATAATAATCAAAGTTCTCCTGAAACATTTTATAATATAGGTAATCTAGAAGAATTACAAGATTATTGACCCAAACTAGAAAAGTGATAACTTATGATACCAAATAAAACACAAGCAATTTCTTTGCTTAAAGAACATATTAAAGAAAAAGCTAATCTTGATCATTCTTTTCTTGTCGGCTATGGGCTTCTTGGAATCTCTAAACTTCTTAACTTGCCAGAAAAAGAACAAGAATATGCTTTTGTGCTTGGGCTACTTCATGATCTTGACCTTGAATGCTTTGGAGAAGACATAAACAAGCACACTCTTGTTACTGAAAAGATTTTACAAGAGAAAGGCATTAACCAAGAACTGATAGAGGATATCAAAAGCCATAATGAGGCAGTAGGTGTCAAAAGAAATAGCGACTTGAGAAATGCACTATATTCTCTTGATGGGCTAACAGGTATAATCAGAGCATGTGTCTTGATGAGACCTGACAAAGACATCTCTAAAGCAGAAACAAAGTCTATTCTTAAGAAACTAAAAGATAAATATTTCGCTGCAGCAGTCAATAGAGAACAGATATATTTGTGTGAGAAAACTCTAGGAATAGATATAGAAAAATTTGTATCTGCTACTTTAGAAGAAATAAAGAGAAACTATGTTCTTGAATAAATACCGAAACTTACAAAAATATATAAGTTTAGGTATCGGCTTACTTGTTATTTATGTTTTATAAAAACTAAATAGCTTTTAAGAAACCAACTTAAAAAATAAGAATCATCTTCTTTTACTTGTGATCTCTCTAATGCCGAATAATAGCTTTTTTTGTTTTTATAATCAATAATAAAAAGAGGACAATTGTTGTTATTTAAAATAATGTTCATTAATAATCTTGTAATTCTGCCATTGCCATCACCAAAAGGATGTATCGTAACTAGTCTTAAATGCACTAATCCTGCAAGAATAACAGGATTGTATTTTGATTTATTTTTATCATACCACTTAAAGAAATCACTTATTTCTGCTGAAAGCTCTGCAGGGCTAGGAGGCAAAAACTTACAACCAGATATACCTACTTGATAATTTCTGATCTTTCCTGCTATGTCTTTTTTTGTATCTTTAAATAAATAATAATGCCAATTTATTAGATTTTGATAACTTATCTTTTGGCTTTTTTTAATAAGTTCTAAAAACAACTTCTGATGAGATTCTATCTCCTTAATGTCTCGCATAGGCTTTTGAGGAGAAATCTGATCTTTAAGCAAAAGATAAGAGTCTTTTAGGCTTAGGGTATTTCCTTCTATTCTGCTTGTATTATATGTAAATTTTACAGCAAAATCAAACATTTGATTTTCCTGAACAGTTTTTGGTATTTTTGATTTTTGAGTATTTTGCTTAGATATTTGTTCAGATATCTTCTCTAACTGTTCTTGTTGAGAAGAAATAAAGAAATCTAATTTTTGTGTTCTAAGGTCTGTTGGTAACTCCATACCTATATATTTGTCAAGATTCTTATAGCCTTTTTTAGATCTTAAGGTCATATGTAGATAATAGGCTTTTTTCGTGCCTTTTTTCTTTTTTATTACTGAAACCATATATATGTTATACCAACACAAATTTAAAAATAGAGTGGTTTTTAACAAAATGTGTTGGTAAGAGCCTTAAGAGAAAAATAAGAAAAAGAAAATAATTGTTTTCTTTTAAACAATTATCCTAATAACTCATCTAAAGTGGATGTAATATCAGAGATGCCTTTTTCAGAACCACATGATTTTAAAACCACTTTGCCTTCTTCATCTAAAACAACAAAAGAAGGTATGTAGCTACAAGATTCGCCAGTTATGGTGTCAAAATCTAGAGTTGTATTATACCCTTGTGCGATATTGTCTATAACAAAGAGCTTATCATCTATTACATTTACCCATAAATTTGCAGAATCTTTGTAGTTATCCCATATCTGTGTTTTAAATTCAGGGATCGTTGCCTGACAATGTCCGCAGTATGTTCCTACAAAAAATATTACTGCTGGTTTTCCTTTGAAATCATCTATTGTGCTTTCCTTGTTTATTCTGTAGTCTTCAGCAACTTTTACCTTTGCTTGTTCTTCCTCTAAAGCTTTTTTTTGTGCTTTTGCTTCAGCCATTTGCTTTAAGACATCTTCTTTGTTTACAAGCCCAATACCAGGAACAGCAACATGCTCTCCTGTTGTTGTGGTATAGATTGGCATGTCTTGGCCATCAATAGTCATTGTGATCTCATAAAGGCCATCAACAATCTTTGTTTCTTTAACTACAACTTCTGGTAATTGGAAAGCCTCTTTTAGAAAAGAAATAGTATCATCAACTACCTTTTGGTTTATTTTTGTTTCTGTAGAACCAACTAATCCAATATTTCCAGTCATTGGCGAATTGCTAGTTTCTGTCTTATTGGTTATTGCAAATAATACTGATATTATTAAAGCAATAAACAGAACTGCAGAAATCAATTGCCAAAAAAATATTTTCTTTTTTGAGCGTCTTGGACTTATTATAGATTCTTCTTTATCATCATTTGTAGCCATGTTTTTTTCCTCCAAAATAAATAGAATATAAATTATTAATATATTTAGGTTAAAAAAGAAATATAAAGGTATTTTTTTAGAAAGGCCTTTTTAAAATAAGCTAAAAAAGAAGTTTTTTATGCCATCAAACATGTAAACTTCAACAAAAGACCCTAAGATCAAGAAAAATACTGCAAATGCAAGTAATATTATACAATATCTAAAAAGATAAAAAAACCTGTCAGAATCTAACTTTTCAGATTTAATACTCATAGCAAGCATTGTCCCTGAAATTACAGCAAAGAAATAACATAATGCTTCTATAATCGTGTGTAACGAAACACTAAGCAATAATGGGAAAAGAATAGATAGTAATTTCACACTATATACTTTACTATAGAATAATGCATATTGACTAAAAGAAACTGCCCAATACATTGCGTTCCAAACAATCATTAGTAAAGCACCTAATGGAAAAATTAAGGCAATGATAAAACAAACAATCATTACTGAAAAATTATTCTTTAAGATATCAAAAAATATACTTGTTTTTTCTAAGCCTGCAAAACCAATACTTCTATTTGGCATGAGTGCTGTGTTCCAACCTTGCTCACTAAATAATTTCGCAGAAAAATCAACAGGCATAACTGTAATTAAAGTAATAACAACAAGCATTATTCCTATGAAAAAAAACAAGTAAATATTAATTGTTCTTTTATTTTCTTCATATAAGTCTTTTAAGTAAAATTTATTGTGCTCCTTTACTTTTAGCTTTGTAAGAGAAACTCCTTTTGCTTCAACTTTTTGGGTTCTTCCTGCTAACAAAACATTTCTGTTTGTTTCTTTCATTGCTATTGGCGCAAGAAAGATAGTTAGGAAAAATACAGAAAACAAACCAGCATTTTCACGGAATAAAAGAAGTGCTGCTCCAAAACTTAGCATAGTTCCTACTATAGTATAGGCAATAGTCTTGAAAGAAGTATTAAAAAAATTTGCGAAAAAATTAGGAACGCTATTGATCATCTTAGATATTTTAAATATAAAATCCTTAAAGGTTAATTTCTTTTTAACCTCTTTTTTTACTCTTGTTATATCTTTTCCTTTTTTTCCAGATACTGATAATTGTACAAGTTTGGTTTTTGTTCTTTTTCTAGTCTCTTTTTTACTATTGTCCTCTTCTGAAGGATCTATCTTTCTAGAAAGAATATTGATTTGGTTTTTGTCTGTCATTTTATTTCCATATGAACTTGTAATTATTAATAAAAATAAAAGAGAAAATAGTTTATAAACATTACCTTTTAGAACTTGGGTAAAGCCTTGTGGTTTTGCCTTTAGAAATTAAGGGCTCTAGCCTTTTCAGGAAATCTTTAGAGAAAAGGCCATCATTAACTGCCTTTGAGAAATTAAAAGAATTGACTTCAGCTATCATCTCCCACACATGATTTTCTTTTAATAGCCTTTCAAAGACTTCTCTTTCTTTTGTATCTTTTTCAGGAATTGAATAGTTTTCATATTCTTTTACTAAAATGGAATTGCCATCTTTACCATACACCCTTTCAGAATTGTTGGCTTTGGAATAATTGACAAGAGCCTCTTTTAGCTTTTCCAGCTTTGGATCAAGCTTACTAAGAACATCTTTTTTTTCATTAGTTAGTTTTAGATATTCAGAAACTAATTTAACGCCATCATCATTTAGATACTCGTTAGCAGGCAACTTTTTTAGCTTAAAGGCATGAGACTTAACAGGACAAATTTCCTTAAAAGCACACCAATCGCAAAGAGCAGATTCTTTTGTTGGAAAGTCATTAGTTATTTGCTTTCTTTCTATCTCTTGAATTACATTGATTACTTCTTTTTCTAGAACTTCAAGATCTTTATCACTTCTTGAAGAGCGCATTTCCATATTAAATGCTAGAAAATGCCAGACAAGATCTACTCTTTTAACTGTTGGATACATTCTTTTTATGGCTATTGTGTAAAGAGCAAGCTGTTTGTCTTTATCTACTTCTTCTTGGGTCTTTAAAGCATTGTTGGTTTTGTAATCATGTATTTCAAAATGCTCTTCATTTATCATTGTTAGCCTATCTATATAACCTATCAGATCATAGGCAGTTCCATAATCATCAATAAACCTTAAGGTAATTTCCATTTCTAGGGCAATTGTCTTTCCTTCATCAAAAGGATGATATTTCTCGTAGTATTCTGTTAGAAATTTCTTGCCCATTTCTTTGTAGTGTTTTGGAGTGTAATCTTGCCTAACAATCTCTATTGTTAAATCATAATTCTTTTCCCATTCTTCTGAATAGTACTCTAATATTTCTTCTAGGGAATTAAGCTTTGTAAATTTTAAATCTTTATAGAGCTTTTCCAAAGCCAGATGCACCATAGAACCTAAGAATGCCTCTATGCCCTTTTTTTCCTCAATCTCTGGTTTTTCTATATACTGGTAATAGAATTTTTTTGGACAACTTTTGTAAGTTTCTATTCTTGAATGTGAATATCGCATATAGTAATTAAGAATAAAAGAATATATATAGTTTTTGGGAGTAGATGTCCAGACTAGTTCGCACTGGACAGCTACCCTCTCTCCCCCGAAAATACCCCCCTTTTGTGAAACAATATATTATTGATGATCATAAATCACAATTTAAAAGCGGGGAAATTCGACCGCTTCATAAACAAAGACAAATAATTATAGAAATAAAAAAAATAAAAAGTGAATGACTATGAAAATAAAAGAAATGGCTTGCGAAAATAGGCCACTTGAAAGACTTCTCTATTGCGGAGCAGAAAGCCTTTCACAAGCCGAGCTTCTGGCTCTTGTTATTAAGACCGGGACTAAAGAAAATAATGTTATTGACATCTGTCAGGAAATATTTTCTAAATTCTCACTTAAGGATATTGGAAACATACCAATAACTGAACTTGAGAAAATCAAGGGAATTGGAAAAGTCAAAGCTTGCCAGATTAAAGCAGTTTTTGAAATATCTAAAAGAATATTAAGTTCTGAGAAGAAAACACTTAACAGCCCAAAAGAGAAAACAAAGATTATTTCTGCCACAGATGTCTATAATCTTTTGTTTGATGTTTTTTTTGGAATAACACAGGAAAAACTTGTAGCTATCTTCTTATCTCAAAGAAACGATGTCATAGACTATAAAACAATAACAACTGGAACAAGCAACCAAACATTAATCTCTTCAAAAGATATTGTCTTAGAGGCAATGAGGCACGGAGCAGATGGGATCATTATTGCTCATAACCACCCTAGTGGCATATGTGAGCCATCAATTGATGATAAGATGGCAACAGAAGCATTAAAGAAATCAGCAAAATTAATGGATATACGACTTATTGATCATGTCATAATTTCAGAAAAAGAAATATTCAGCTTTAGAGAAAAGGAGTTATTATGAGCGGAATAGAAATCATTAAAAACCAATCTAAACATAATTATGTATATAAACACAATTATGTGATAAATATGGTAAGTGTAACTTTAGCAGTATCAAAAGAAATTAAAGAAAAAATGAAAAAATACGATGAAATCAATTGGTCATCATTTATTAGAAAAGCTATTGCTGACAAAGTAAAGAAATTAGAAGCAATAGACCAACTATTAGAAAAAGAAAGCGAAATTAGTGATTGGGCGGTCAATCTTCAAAAGAAATCTAGAAAAGATAGAGCCGAACAACTAAAAAAAGAAGGTTTGATTTCATGAAAAAGATTGTTGCAGACACTAACGTGTTATTTTCTTTTTTTTGGAAAAACTCAATGACTAGAGAAATTATAACATCTAAGCAATTTAAAATCTATTCTCCAGAATTTGCAATTACTGAGATTTTAAAATATAAATCAGAAATAATTAAAAAAACAAAAATAAATACAAAAGAATTTAATGAACAAATAAATCTACTTAAAAAAATCGTTTCATTTATCCCAAAAGAAAAATATTCAAATTTCTTTAAGTATACAGAAGATAAAATAAAAGACAAAAATGACATAGATTTTATTACACTTGCATATTTTTTAAAAACGCCTCTTTGGAGTAATGACAAAGAATTAGAATCTCAAAATATTGTTACAATAATTAGTAGTAAAGAAATAATTTTAAGAATAGTAATTAATACTTAAATCTGTTCTCATACTTTTTATGGCAAAACCACTCAATAATTATAGAAATAACTTCTATTTCTCCACCACGAATAGTATAAGTCAATCTCCAGCCATTTGATAAATTATATTTCCATAAATTAGAATACATTTTCTCTATCTTAAAAACGAGTGCTATTTTTTAAATCATTATATAATATTTCATGGTATATAAAATGCAATGCTTGACTTTTTTGTGAATTTGAAGAAATTGCAGTATTAATTATTTATTTTTCAAATAACTTTTTAAAAAATCTTTTTTGAACTTCTCAAAGGTTCCTTTTTCTATGTGTTTTCTTGAGTCTTCCATCAAGCGATGAATAAACCTAATATTGTGCTCAGACAAAAGAATCTTTGCTGCTGGCTCATCAAGCCTATAAAGATGATGAAGATAAGAGATTGTATGGTTTTTACAAGCATAGCAATCGCATTCTTTTTCTATAGGCTTGAAAAGATGAGCATTATAACTTTTGCCAATCTTTAATATTCCGTTTCTTGTAAAGATAACGCCATGCCTTGCCATCTTTGTTGGATAGATAGAATCAAAGCAGTCTACTCCCTTACCTATTGAAAGAACCATGTCTTCAGGAGAGCCAACACCCATCAGATATTTTATCTTATCATAATCAAGATGCTCTAAAGAATAATCAATTGCTTGAAACATTCTTTCTTTGCTTTCACCTATAGCAAGACCACCAATAGCAAGCCCATCAAAGCCCATATCGTTGATCTTAACTGCACATTCTTTTCTTAGGTCTTTATAGGTTCCACCTTGGACAATGCCAAAAACTTTTTGATTTTTATTCTTGTGGCTATCAAGACAACGCTTTGCCCAAGCAATTGTCCTTGTTGTTGCTTCTTGAAATTCTTTTTTTGTATGGTCGGGACCAAGAACATGATCAAGAACCATAGCAATGTCTGAGCCAATAATGTTTTGGTTCTCCATTAGCTTTTCTGGAGAAATGAAATGAGGTTCTCCTGAAAATGGAGATCTAAACTTTACTCCTTTGTCGTTTAGAGAAATCAAAAACTCAGGATCAAGCAACTGAAAACCACCAGAGTCTGTAAAGATTGGCTTTTTCCAGTTTATGAAATTATGATAGCCACCTGCTCTTTTTATAGTTTCAAGGCCTGGCTTTAAATAGAGAAGATAAGCATTAGAGATAAAGCACTGTGTTTTTGCATTTTTAAGAACATCAAAAGTTAGAAACTTGCCTGCTCCTTTAGTTACTACAGGCATATAGAAAGGAGTCTTGATCTTTCCGTGATGTGTCTTAAACTCGCCACAGCGTGCTGTTTTGGTTTCACTAGTTATCTTAAACATTTCTTATTTATCCTCTAAATTCTTTAAAACAATTAACTTCATTAACTTAGAAAACTCATAATCGTTTCTATTTAGGCAACATAAAATTTATTTGCTATTTGGTAGTAAAAGCATAGTTTTTATGTGTTTTTAGTGCTTTATAGCACTTAAATATAGATATTTTGGTTTCACTAGTTATCTTATACATGTTTTTGGTTCCTCAGTCGTCCAAGATTTAGTGTTTAAAATATCCAATTTCTAAAAATCAAAACACACAAAACTCCAAATAATATATATATCCCAAATCTTGGGAGATTATCAAAGATTGGAAGAGCTTTTAATTTTAATGATTTTGCTCTTGCTATGTCTTCTTTTTCAAGAACTGTTCTTTTACCTAATTTTAGTTTTGTAATTAGCTCTTTTTTTGCAAACTCGCTAGCAAAGACATCTCCTTCTTCAAGTTTTGATATTGGTTTTTGCTTTAAGTAAATATGCCTTTTAATCTCATCTTCAAAAATAATTATTATGCTACCAAAAAACATTGGAGGAATCGTGATATGAACAATTGTTGGCATGTCTCCAGTACTTGTTGCAAAAATCACAAACACTAAAAACACCAAAAATAAAATCACAGATTTAAAGATCTTTGATTTTTTCTTTTTCAAAAGCCTTTTGTTTATTTTTATTTTTTTATTAAGCTTAATTGCATAAGAAATTGAAACAAACATTACTGATAGTAAAGAAGAAACAATAATTACCCAAAAAATAAATAATTGATTATTAAGATATGGTAAAATCAAGTGTATTCCAATAAACAGCTTTATGTCGCCACCACCTATTTTTCCAAAATAATATGCAAAATATCCAAAAAGATAAATACCTACAGCAATTAGAATTATCGGTATAAGAGTTTTAAAAGGATAAGTAAAGATATTTATGATCAGACCAATAGCTATAAGAGGAAGACTTATCCAATCGTAGATATATCCTGTCTTATAGTCAGTATATGCTGCTAAAGCTACTGCCACTAACAACAGAATTATTCTAATTACAAAAATAGTCTCAAACATCATTTTCACTTATTTAAATCTTAATTTTTTCTTCTTCATTCCTTTCATATTTGCAAATTGAGACATATCGACTTTTGACATATCAATGTTTTCAGGGTCTTTGCCCTCAAATTGCTTTGCTAGCCCTTCCATTTTCTTGCTGTCCATTCCTCTAAACATTTTCTTCATCTTTTTTATGTGAGAAGATAATTCTTTAATATCTTCTATCTTTGTCCCTGAGCCTTTTGAGATTCTAGTCATTCTAGAATGTGTTAAAAAATCAGGGCCATTATTTAGTTCTTCTTTTGTCATTGATGAAAGAATTGCCCTATATTTAGCCATCTTCTTTTCTCCAAGCTCTTTTTGCTCATTAGTAATCTTGTTACCAATACCCAAGAAACCCATAACTTTGCTAAATGGCCCAAGCTTTTTAGAAAATTCAAGCTGTTGTTTAAAAATACCAAAAGTAACATTACCTTTCATAATATCTTCTGGATTGATATCTTTCATCTTTGCCATTTCTTCTTCTGTTGTTGCATCTGCTATTTTTTCCATCAGGCTTTCAAGATCACCAAAGCCTAGAACTCTTGAAAGATATCTGTTTGCATCAAAGATTTCAAAGTCGTCTGCTTTTTCTCCAGTTCCTATAAAGTAGATTGGAGATTTTGTAATATAACAAGCAGTTAATGCACCTCCGCCTTTTGCAGAACCATCTAGTTTTGTGATGATAACCCCATTAACACCAATAGCATTATTAAAAGCAGTTGCTTGATCTTTAACTGCCTGGCCGATATCTGCAGATATCACAAGTAAAGAAAATTTAGGATTTAAAACAGAGTCTATTTCTTTAATCTCTTTAACAAGCTCATCATCTAGAGCACTTCTTCCTGCAGAATCTACAATTATTAGATTACATCCATTTTTTTTATGAAAATCAAGTCCTTCTTTTGTAACCTTTTGAGCAGATTTTTCATTTTGGTTACCATAGAAAGCTACTCCAACCATGTCAGCAAGTTGTTTTAATTGTTCATAAGCTGCAGGCCTAAAAGTATCTGCACAAATAACACCAACCTTAAACCCTCTTTTTTTATAGAACTTAGAAAGCTTTGCAGCAGTTGTTGTTTTACCTGATCCAAACAACCCGCAAAGAAGAATTGTCTCTGGGTTTTCAGGCAAAGATGTCTTTACTTCTCCTCCGATATATTTTAGAAGCGTTTCATAGCACAACCTAACAATATGTTCTTTTCTTGTAATTCCTGATGGAATATCTTTAAATGCATTTTCTTCTATTTCTTTTGAGATATTTAGAACTAATTGTATATTTACATCTGAGGATATTAAAGCCCTTTGTATCTCCTTAATTACCTCTTTAATAAGCTCTTTATCCACATGCATTGAATTCTTGATTTTATCAAGAGCGTCTCTTAGTTTTTCGCCTAGTCCCATATTGAATCAATTAAAATATATTTTAGTATATATTTAAAGAAACAAATAGAATATAAATATATTTAAGAAAATTATTTTAGCATTATTATTCTAATTAGACTACCACGTGTTTTAAATACTGTTCCTGGTATTTTTGAATTAGACAATAATGTCGCATCTGCTATTTCTGATTTATCTTCTGTTTCTGAAAAATTAGAGATTACAACTAAACCTACTGCAAAAGCAACTATTAAATATATTGAAAATATTATTTTTAATTTTTTGTTCATTTTTTTAATATTTTAATATATAATTTAAGTTACTTACATTTTTTAAAAATATCTAATTACAAAAAAAATAAAAAATAGCGAATTATTCAAGCTTTATCTTGCCAAAGAAGCCCTTAGGGAAATATATTAGTATTACAAGTAATAATAATGCAAAAAGAATCTGCCTACCTGGCCCTACAATGCTTGATGGCAAGCCAACAAATCTAAGTGTTTCAGGTATCAATGTTAATATGATTGTAGCTATGATTGTTCCTTTAAGACTTGCAAGCCCACCTATCATTAATATTGATATGACTGGGATTAATGCCACGAAAGTAAAAGAAGAAGGATCAATAAAAGTAATAAAATGAGCATAAAGAGAACCTGCAATCCCTGCAAAGAAAGCAGAAATCATTAATGCTATTGTTTTTATCTTAAATGTGTTTTTACCAAGAGCCTGAGCTAATGGCTCATCATCTCTTGTAGCTTCTAGAACCTTGCCAAACTTAGATTCTACTATTCTTTTAATTGCAAGATAACTCAAAACAAGTATAACTAAAGTAAAAATCAAAAACTGAAAATTCGTATTAAGAACTAAACCAAAAAGATTTGGCTTTGGAATGCCATAGATACCAAAAGGCCCTCTTGTTAGAGTTATCCAATTGACTAAAACTGCATAAACTAAAAAAGAAAAAGCCATAGTTGATAATGCCAAATAGTCTCCTTTAAGTTTGTTTGTTGGAATAGATAAAAGAAATGCAAAGATAGAAGGGATAATTGCAGACAATATAAAAGCAATTAGAAAAGGAACACCATTAACTGTTAATAATGCAGATGTGTAAGCACCTATTGCAAAGAAAGCAATATGCCCAAAGTTAAATAAGCCAGTGTAACCTAAAGCAACCTGTAAAGATAAGCAAAGAATAATTTGTATTGCAACAATTATTACTAAATATATTAGATATTCTAAAATCATTTTTTCCAACTCGCTTTTTTACCTAATATCCCGCTTGGTCTAAATAACAAAAATGCAAACAATAGCATAAAGGCAATAGCATCTTTATAACCACTTGGTAAAAACCAAACCCCAAAGTTTTCAATTGTGCCTAAAAGAAAAGAACCCAAGATTGAACCTGGAACAGAAGTGATTCCCCCAACTATCGCACCAGTAAAACCTTTTACCATAAGATTGCTACCCATTGTCGGCTCTAGATTATATTCTAAGGCAACAAAGATACCTGCTATTGCTCCAAGAGCTGAACCAATAACAAAACTATATGTAAATAACTTCTTTGAAGAAATACCAAGCATCTCAACAAGTGTGCCTGACTCTGAAACAGCCCTTAGTTTTTTACCAAGTTCTGTTTTCTTCATAAGCAAAAACAAAAGAGCAAACAAAACCAAAGAAGAAACTATGATTGCTATTTGCAAGGGAGTTATTACTGCACCCAAGAAAGAAATTGAATTATATCTAAAAGGCAATATTATTTTTAGGTCTGCTCCAAAGATCATCAATATCAAGGATTCAATTAAGATTAATAAAGCAATACTAGCAATAAGAAGAATTGATGCAGAAGCCTTCTTTTCTCTTAGTCTCTCATAAATCAAAAGATTAGAAAGATAACCAAGCAAGCCTCCACCAATAATTGTTAGAAAAATAGAAAGATAAAAATTAATTCCAATAACATTAAAAAAAGTAAAAAGAAGATAGCCAGAAGCAACAATAATTGCACCATGAGCAAAATGGACAAACTTGTTTGTGGAATATATTAAAGAAAAACCACAAGCCACTAACGCATAGATAGCACCAGCAATCAGACCATTTATTAGCAATTGTAGAAACATCTTTTTTTCCTAATTTATATTAATAAATATATATTTAGAAAAAGATATATAAAGTAATTGGAAAGCAATTAGAAAAAAGAAAAAAAGAATGATTTCAATTACTGAAATCATTCAAAAGAAATTTTTTCTTTAGATACTTCTGCGGGGTAAAGATTAAACCCAAATTCTCTGCCATCTTTGGTTACATCCCCAAAGATTCCTGAATAAACCTTTATTTTATTTAAGCCGTTGATTATTCCTTCTCTGTTTGCTGAACCTTCCTCTATTGCTTTTTTAATTAACATAACTGTATCATATCCTGTTGCTGCATAATGGTCTGCATCTTTACCGTATTTTGCTTTGTAGTCTTCTTTAAATTTTGTTGCTGGGTTTGATGATTCTGTGTTGTAGAAACTTGGAATGCCTGCATATATCTCTTCAGAACCTAATGTGTTCCTTATGTCTGGAAATGCAGAGGTTGATGGTGCAAAGATTACAACATCCAAATTATACTCTTTTATTTGTTGAATACATTTTGAGATGTGTGAACTAAAACCAACAACTAATATTCCATCTACTTTTGCTTCTTTTAATTTAAGTATTGAAGTACTGTAATCTGTATTTGAAATTAAAAAAGGCTCTCCAATTACCTCTCCATCGAATTCTTCTGTTAATGTGCTAAACATTGCTGCTCCGAATTCATCATTTAAATATATAATGCCCATCTTCTTGATACCCTTTTCATTTGCTATCTCTATGATTGGAGGGATCTCTTGCTTTGCTGTTGGGAAATATCTATAAGCGTTGTCGTAGTCTGTTATTAATTGTGGAGATGTTGCAACAGTTGCTATTATTGGAGTTTCTGTTGTGTTTGCTATTGGTATTACTGCTGCTGAGACTGAAGCCATTGCAGATATTACTACATCTGGTTTTTTTAGTTCAAGATTATTGAAAGCATTTACTCCTTCTGCAGGAGCACTTTTACTATCTTCTATAATCAATTTAACCATTTTGCCATCTATTCCGCCTTTTGCATTTATCTCATCAACTGCCAATAGAGCACCATTCTTTAATGCCTCTCCTGCAAATGCTGTGGTTCCTGTTAATGGCAAAATTGCACCTATTTCTATGGTTTCTTCATTACTTGGATTTGTAAGAACTATATCACCTGTTATTGGAGACACATCTGTTTGTATATTCTTTTCTTTATTACTTAAGTTTGTAAAAACTAATACTCCTACTATCAAAACAATTAAAACAACGAAAGCTGAAAATATAATTTTTTTTGAATTAATTTTTTTCATATTTTTTACCCCCTTTATTTGTGGCAATTTGTTTTTTTGCATCCCTCGTGTTGCCACTGTTCACGAGTTCATTTGTTTTAGTTACTAAATATGTATTGTTTTAGAATTAGTTATATGTGTGTCGTAAAAATATTACGACTTTATAAAAGTTACCATACATATCATATTTATGAACTCGCAAACTCTACCATTATTGGATTTAAAAAAATTGGAGAATATAGATATAAAGAAAAACCATTCAAAGGTGTATTTCTCACTACTTAAATTTGGCCATCTTGGCATTTCAGACCTTGTAAAAAAAACAGGAATATCTAGAAGCTATATTTATGACATCTTAGATGAACTAATAGAAAAAGGACTTGTTGGAAACTATACTAAAAACAACACAAAAGTGTTTTTTGCAGATGACCCAGAAAAACTTCTTAAATTAATAAATAAAAGAGAAGAAGAAATTAAAATTTTAAAAGAAGATTACACAAAGATATTACCAACCTTGGTGTCAATTAGTAGCCAAACAGAAAAAGATGAAATATTTTCTTATGAGGGAAAGAAAGGGATAAAAAATATATATGATGACATTATAAAAACAGGAAAAGATTTCAAATGCTTTGCTGGAGAAGGATTTCCTGCAGATTTCTATAAAGATTTTGTAACCACTTTCAATCTAAGATGCAAGAAGAATAAAATAAAATATCAATTAATATTTTCAGAAGCACTTCGTAAACGAGGACCACTTGCTGTACATAAAGGAGTTACAGAAATAAAATACATGCCTAAAGATTATACATATTCTTTTGCAATGCACATATATGCAGATAAAATATCAATTATAATTTGGAAATCACAGATAGGAATAGTTATAAAAAGTCAAAGTGCAGCAAAAGGCTTTGAAGACTACTTTGATGTGATATGGAAGATTGCTAAAGAATAAAGAAAGATATCTATAAAGATATCTTTTACTCAATATTCAAAAGAACTGGCTCTCCATTTTCAATAATGTGGTATTCTATATGTGGATTTAATGCTCTGCCTATTGATGGTCCGTAGTTTATTACTGTACTTGTTAATTTATCATTTAACACAGCATTCACTATACAATCTTTGTTTTCTTTTCCACATTTCTTTACTGCAGAATATAACTTTATTATTCCATCATAGTTTGTTGGCGCATTTGCTGTTACCCCATCTGTATTTCCATATTCTAAATAATAATCATTTGTAAATTTATCTGAATATTTTAATGTGCTGATTATTGTTCCATTTAGATTATTTGTGCCTATTGTTTCTTTTATTTTGTCAGTATATGTATTTGATGCATCCCCGAAGAAAAACATATTATCTAGACCATAATCTAATTTTGCAGCAAGTACTGAAATTGTTGCATTTTCATAAAGATAAGAAAATAACCCATTATATCCTTCATTACTTAATTTAAGTATTGCTGTTTTTATATCTTGAACACCAGCTAAGTTTTCTATTTTTACATTTTCTGGTGTATAGTAGTTTAATGTCCCTTTTTGACAATCAACACCCATAGTTCCACCAACAGCATCAAGTATTGCGATTTTTTCTATTCCTTTTGATTTTGCTATTTTTGCATATATTGTACACTCAGCTTCTGCATTTCTATAGGTCTTTAATGAATATTCGTATTTTGTTAAAGGATCTGTTGTATATGCACTATAAAGTACAGCTATATCATTGTCTTTTGCAATTGGAACAACAGCTCCTGATGGACCTGTAAATTCAACAAATATAGCATCAACATTATCTACATTGATTAACTTATTTGCTGCATTTGCTGCTTCTTTTGAATCAGACTTGGAATCTTCAACAATTATTTGTACCGCTTCTTCGCCATATATTTCTTTTAGTTTCTTTTCTGCTAAAAATACAGCTTTAGAATTTGGCACTCCTAGATAACTTGTTGTTCCTGTTATTCCAGTTATAAAACCTACCTTTATTTTTTGTGGTTCTGATTTTTTGGTTGCATGAGTCGCAATAACCAATATTAAAGCAATTATAACTATTGCTACAATTGCTATAAGCCAATTTTTATTTTTTGTTTTCATATAACATTACCTCTTTTTAATTTTATTTAATTAATAAATATTTCTTGTTTTTTATATTTATATTTTTGTGTTGTATTATTGCAACAACAATATAAAACTTTCTATATTTAACATATATATGACAAGAACAAATATAAATAATACACTTTTGGAAAAAATAACTACAGATGATCAAGAATTAATAAACTACTTTGAAGAAATAGGATTTAGAAAAAATCATGCCATAGTCTATCTAGTATTTCTAAAATATGGTTCTTTATATCTTCCTGAGATTGTTAAAAAAACAGGAATCAATAGAAGCTATATGTATGATATATTAAATGAACTAACAGAAAAAGGACTAATTGGTTATATTCTAAAAAACAAAAATAGAATTTATTATGCTGATAACCCTAATAAAATAATAGACCTTATAAATAATAAAGAAAAAACAATTGCAAAATTTAGAAAAAGATACAAAGAACTACTTCCTAGTTTTGTTTCTTCAAACATAATAACTACAAAAGAATCGGTTATAGTCTTTGATGGAAAATTGAGTTTAAAAAACATATTTGAAGATATCATTGCAGAAAATAAAAATATGTTGTGTTTTGGTGGGGATGGGGAATTCTCAAAATACTATCCTACTTATGTAAATTCATTTACAAAAAGACTAAATAAAATAAATTATAAAATTATATACACATCTAATTTACGAAAATCAAGGCCACTAAAAATACAAAAAAATCACAACTTTGAAATTAGGTTCATGCCAAAAGGATATCAATTGCCTTTTGCAATATGGGTTTATGGAGATAAAACAGCAATAGTTATTTGGGAATCAATGATTGGCATAGTTATTAAGAATAAAAATACAGCAGAAGGATTTGAAGACTACTTTGATATAATATGGAAAGTTGCTAAAGAATAATCATCTTCCACCAAAGTAGATGTTTTTTATTTTCTTATCATTTAAGATTTCTTTTGTTCCTTCTAAGGCAATCTTACCGTCTTCAAAAATATAAATCTTATCTGAGATTTCGGCAGATTGCTTTGCATTTTGCTCAACAATTAGCATTGTTATTTTCTTTTTAATGTTTAGGTCTTTAATAATTCCAAAGACATCTTTCATGGTTTTTGGGTCAAGGCCAATTGATGGTTCATCAAGCAATAAAACCTTTGGGTCTCGAAGAAGCGCTCTAGCAATAGCAAGGATTTGTTGCTGACCACCAGAAAGTGTGTTTGCAAGCATCTCTTTTTTTTGTTTTAATACAGGAAATTCCTCTAACATTTTTTCTATCTTTTCCTTTTTCTTCTTTTCTGGTTCTTTTGATTGAAAAAGGCCAAGTTCTAGATTTTCATAAACAGTCATGTCTGAAAAAATTCTGTTCTTTTGAGGGCAATAATTTATGCCTTCACTTATAAGCTTATGTGTTGCAATTTTGGTTATTTTTTTATTATTAAAAATAATGTCTCCAGAATAAATATCACAAAGATTAAATATAGAATTTAAAAGAGTAGACTTTCCTGCACCATTTGGGCCAATTATTGAAACTATTGTTCCCTCTTCTATTCTTAAAGTTATGTTCTTTAAAACGTGGTTTTCTCCATAACCTGCATTAAGATTTTGTATTTCTATCACATTTCAGTCTCCAAGATATGCTTCTAGTACTTTTTTATTGTTCTTTATCTGGCTTGGTGTTCCTTGAGCTATTACTTTGCCATCATCCATAACAATTATCTCATCGCAAACTTTAAGAGTAAAGAACATATCGTGCTCTATTAGAAGAATAGTTTCTCCGTTTCCCTTTAGTAATTTTAAAATATCCATAATTGTGTTTCTAACACTTGGATGAACACCAGCAACAGGCTCATCAAGCATCAATAACTTGTGCTTTTTAACTATGGCTCTTGCAAGTTCTGTTAGCCTTTTTTGACCATAACTTAGTTCTCTACATTGCTTGTCCTTGATATCGTAGATTCTTAAAAGCTTTAATATTTCTGTAATTCTTTTTTCTTGCTCTTCTGTTAGTTTACTTGTTTTAAAAAGGCTTTTGAAAAAACTAGTGTTATCCTCTTGAATAGCAATAGATAAATTATCATAAACTGAAAGATTTTCAAATAACTTTGATTTTTGAAAAACCCTTGATATCCCTGAATTTGCAATCTTATATGGCGGGAATTTTGAAATATCTATTTTGTTAAGTATTATTGTTCCTGAATCTTCTGTCTCAAAGCCAGAGACAATATTAAATATAGTTGATTTTCCTGCTCCATTTGGGCCAATTAATCCTGTTATCTTGTTTGGTTTAATTGTAAAGCTACAATTGTCTGCAGCCTTAATTGCGCCATAACTTTTATTTAGATTTTTTATTTTTAACATGTTTTTTCTTTGTTTATATCTCTTTTATTATTTAATTGTATTCCAAAGGTAATTAAAAAACTTCCTTTCAACATTAGATTTTTTATTTTTAACGTGTTTTTTCTTTGTTTGTATCTCTATTATTATTTAATTGTATTCCAAAGGTAATTAAAAAACTTCCTTTCAACATTAGCAATCTGTTTTGATCTAATTAATATCGCTCTTGGAATATCATCTTGCCAATCAATAAAACCAACATAATCTCCGCAAATCACTTTATTTGAAGGAATTGCTGAATCTGTAACTTTTGTTTTAAGGAAAGTTCTTTGTGAAAACAACTTCTTTTGAGATGTTGGAATTATAGCTTTAGCAAGAATTTTCTTTACTTTTCGTCTAATATCAAATTTTTTATAATATTTTACTATTTCTTTGTTTGTTTCCAATTGAGGGTTATCAACCGGATAAAAAAGATATTCTTCTCCTTTCTTTGCATTTGCAATTATTGTGTTATTGAAAGTTGTAATTCCTGGAAATCCCACAAATATTTCAAAACTATTTGCATATTCATCAGATATCTTGTTTTGTAGGCTTTTTAGATCAGAAACAACACCCACCAACCTTGCTTCTTTTTCCTTAATAAAGCTAAAGATATTCTCAGGATCTTTTGCAAAATATATTTTTTTCCCGCCTTTTTGAGTATAAGAAACAAACCCTTTGTTTATTAATCTATTTATATTAAAATGGAATACTGAGTTTTGAAGATTCTCCTTAGAAATAATTTTTCCTGCTGGAGATGGGCCTGTTTTAAGGAGAGATACATATACTTTAATTTCCCCAGAAGTAAAGCCTAACTCCTCTAACACTTGTAAATCCATATATATTACAGGAATAATTAATTATATATAACTATGTTTTTGTCCTCCTAAATTGGAGAATAGATATTTATATCGCCCTTTAATGATAAGTTATTTATTAACATAAAAAAGTAAAAATAATGGAGATGGTAAAATATATGAAAAATAAAACGTGGTTAATAGTTTCAATTGCAATAGTTATTCTAATTTTAGTAATTGCAATAATTGGATTTAATTCTAGTAGCACAGGATTACTTTCATTAGGTGGTCCAACAGAAACACTTAAAATTGGAATTGTCGCTACACAAACAGGTGTTGGAGCATATCATGGAGAACAAGAAATAAAAGCAGTTAATCTGGCAGTTGAAGAAATTAATGCAAAAGGTGGCATAAACGGCAAAAAAATAGAACTGATAGTCGAAGATTCACAATCTGTTCCAAAAGAAGCAGTTAACGCAGTAAATAAGTTAGTAAATACAGACAAAGTTAAGTTTATTGTTGGAGATTGTTGGAATGACACAACAATTTCTTTTATGCAAATGACAAACGATAAGAAAGTAATAGTTGTCGCACCAAACGTTAATCTAGACCAAGTAAGTAAAGACGATTACTTGTTTAGGCTTGCTCCAAAAACAAAAGACATGATGGAAGTTCTTGCAAACTATGCTTACAATGATTTAAAATTAAGAAAAGTCGGAGTTATACTTCCTGGAACCTCATTTAGCCAAGAACATCTAGATGACTTTACAGAAAGCTTTGAAAAACTTGGAGGAACTGTTGTTTCTCAGAAGATAACTCCTGGAGCAACAGACACAAGAGCTGAATTATCCTTTCTTAAATCACAGAATGTTGATGCAGTTCTTGATTTGCAGTTCTCAGCATTAGTTGGAGCAATGATTAAGCAAGGGAAAGAGCTTGGTATGAACGTTGTATGGTTGTCTCACTATGGGGCAGAAACAAATGTATTAATTACAGATTACAAAAGTGTTTCTGATGGTGTGATTTATCCATACATTTATGATACAGAAAATAAAAACTCACAAGCACAATCATTTATTGAAAAATATAAAGCAAAATACAATGAATATCCTGACAGTACAGCAGCAAACTCTTATGATTCAATAATGGTTCTTGCAAAAGCTATTGAAAAAGCAGGAGAAAACACAGACAAAGTCAAAGCAGAACTAGAAAATACAAAAAACTATCAAGGCGTTAGTGGAATATTCTCTTTTGACAAGAACGGAGATGTTCAAAAAAAAGTAATTTTAAAACAAGTACAAGATGGGAAATTTGTAAAGATCTTTAATTAAGATCTTTTTCTTTTTTTATTTTAAACAACAACCCTGTCGATTATGAATTGTGGAGAGAATGCTTCTAGGTCATCATATGTATGAAGAAATTGTCTATTTTTCATATATATTGTTTAGTATGTATTTATAATAATAATTGAAATCCTTTAATTCTCCAAAAATCAAATTACTTAGATCCTTAAAACTAGATTTTTTTTCAATTAATTTTTTATCAAATACATTTTTATCAAATTTCATTTTATAAAAGGAAAGTTTTTTATTTATTAATTTTAAAGTTTCTTTATTTATCTTTAAATTATATTTTGACATTAAAAACCAAAGATCATAAATATCTCTTTCGCTTTTTGTTACTGGTTTTCTTGTAATTATTGCTCTTATCTTTTCTGCAAAAACTTCCTCTACATCCATCCCTTTTATTATTTTTATTGGAAAATTATATTCTGGAAAATTTAAATTATATGGCTTTGGGACATTAATTATTTTTTCTCTTAAACTTATGTCCACATCAACATAACACAAACTATTAGGAGTAGTATATAATGGGCCTTCTGCTGCAATCTTAAAAGAAAAACTGTTTGTTGTTGTGTTTTGTATTTTTCCTGTTGCTTTTATTCCTTGAAACAGCCACAGAGATTGACAAACTTTATCTGTTATATGTTTAGAAAAAATATCAACATCTAAATATGTTTTTGGCGTTGATCTATCTATCTCTAAAGTGAAATCTAAATCTGTTGAAAACCTGTTTAGGCCATGAAAAAACCAAAGATATGTACCACCTTTAAAGATTAAAGGGTAATCTGACAATATACTTAATATCGATGACTGAACATAATGTTTTTCCTGTTGATATAAAGTTAAACCTTTTAGTTTAGCTATTTCTTTTAGTTCTTCTTTTTCTAACATTCTCAATCATATTTTGTATTTTTGAATTATAAAGTTTTGAATATTTCTTTAATCTTGTATAATTAAGTTTTGATAACCATTCTTCTAAATCAGCTATGGAATATTTATTATAATATAACCCATCTAGTGTGGCTTTCTCTGGTTCTGCAATAAAAGCATAGCTATTATCTAATTTATATTTTTTAAAACCAAAAAACAACTTTGGACTTATTTTATGATAATAAATATTATGCGACTTAAAATATTTACTATTGATTGTAGTTATACAATCTATGTCTTTTGGAACTTGCGTTATTAGATTGTGAAATAACAATGCAGAATCCAAAGAAACATAAGCAGGTTCATATAATTGAGTGGCAATAACAAAATCATTATCTGTAAAGCTTATCGTGCCTTTTTGCAATTTTTTTGCAAATTTTCCTTTTATAAGTCTAGACACATACACAGCAGTAGACAGTTTATCCTTAGAAATAAGATTAGATAATTGCCTTGTAGAATACACTGCTTTTCCTGACTTTTTAGCTAATTCTTTTATTTCGTATAAATTCATCTATGAAAACCCCATAAATATCTGGACGAGATAGTCACTCCAATATAACAATATTGTTATATAGAGATGACACAAATAGTTTTTAAATATATCTTCAAACAACAACCCTGTCTATTATAAATTGTGGAGAGAATGCTTCTAGGTCATCATATGTCTGGCCGGTTCCAACAAAAAAGATTGGCTTTTTAAGTTCGTTTAAAATAGAAAAAGAAAAAGAAAAGGATTAAAAATTTTGGATTATTATTTTATCATTTTCTACTTCTATTATTGTTGTTAGATCTTCTAATTGGTTTTTTATGTTTTCAAGATCTTCTGTCTCTAAATCATTTAAATCTATATCATTTAAATCTAATTGTAAAGAATAAGCATCAATAACATCATATATATCTTCATATTCAGTGTAATCACAACATAAAGCTACTACATCTAATTCTATTTCTGTGCCTGTGTTTTCTTCATAATCTATTAAATAATCATATAACGCCCTTAATCCATCATAAGAAAAATTATTTTTATATGAAGAATTTTTAAATTCATCACAAAACATAGAAAAACTAACATCTGTTTTCATCTTAAATCCCTCCATTACTTAAACCATAAACTTTATTAGAATTAATTAAATCCTTTAAAGTTATATTTTTATTTCTAACATTTAATTTGTTTTCTTTAATAAGCTTAGAATACCTAAACTTATTTATTATTGTATTGGTATATATTTCCGTATTCCCTTTTATTATTTTTTTTATATTTGTTGTTTTCATATTCTTAACCTCTTTATTTTTTTATATTAATCTTAAAGATTAATAAATATTGGTAGTATAAAACATTTATAAAGATATCTTTTTCTATTATTCAGCTTAATCTAACATATCCCTTTATAAAGCTATTGGTTTTCATAAAAAAGCATAAGTTTATAAACTAAAAATACAATAAAAACCTTTATAAATACTTTGTTCTAATAATCATATAGTTATATCTTAATATAACTTAAAAAATAAAAAGGTGTTAAAATGGAAGATATTGAAAAATATATTGTTGAAAAAACCGATAATTTTGGCGGTAAATTTCATATTTTGGATTTTGGGTATAAAAAACAAAAAACCTGGAATAAACTTATAAAAGAGTTTGGATTTAGTGTTTGTAAAAATAAAATGTTTTTAGAAAATGAAAAATATTATATACATAAATCAGGACGCTTTGATGTTTTATTTATAACAAAAAAATAATAAAAAAATAAAAAAAGGTGTTAAAAATGAGTGAAAAAAAGGTTTTAACAAAATTATATGATAAAGAAACAAAACAATATATAAATAAATGGTTAACTGAACAGCAATTTGAAAATTTACCTTTTAGATATTGTTTACCCCATGAAGTAAAAAATAAGGAGTTGGAAAAATGAGATTAACAAAAGAACAAGAATATTTAACAAATATGAAAAAAGCATATAAAGATAAAGGGTTATATGCAACATACCCTAAAGGTTGGGCGGAAGAAATATTAAGTTTAATTGATGATCATTATGAATTATCTAAACTTTTAACAAGTATGGGTTATAGGGAGGGTAAAGTAATAGATAAATTAACAGAATTTTATAAGGAGGCATAAAAAAATTTAATTGTTATATTTGTTAGAAATAGACAGATATTAATAAGCATATGTATCTTTTTAACCATAATTAGTTATGTATAAGTAAAGATATAGCCATATATACGCGTTTAAAGGCGATTTTTAAATTCCATATACGCGTTTAAAGGGGCTTAATGTGTTTAAAGGCGATTTAAAATAACTTATTAACTTTAAATAATTCTTTCGGCTTAATCATACAAAATACAACATTATGCCGAACGCATTTAAAGGCGAACCGAAAGGTTTATATAGGGGAAGCTACATATATATATTAGACATAAGTTATTTTTATGTTAGCGAGTATAAACGCTGGGGTAGTTCTTATTTGTATTTTAGTGGGGCAGTTCCACGAGCTACTGACTTGGGGTGATGTCCAAGCGGGAAAGGTCTGAAGGGTGCGGGACAGTTGGTTCATAATATTTAATCAAGTCCTAATCTTTGAAGATAGCAGTTCCTTACTCTTTGGGGTAGGGGGCATTATCTTCAGGGATTGGGACAGTTGGTTCTTTTTCTAACTTTGGAAATGCTAAAACTAATATCTTACTTAAATTAAAATAAATAATTACTTTCAATAAGTAATTAAAACATTTCTTAACACATCAAAATCCTTTTTGTAATACATTTATAATAAATATTAATATATTTATATATTAATATTTATTTTATGTATTATAATAAATATTATAATATATATATATATAATTATATTATATATTATAATAAAGTAATATTACTATATAGCTTATTTTAGTTTGCAGAATTAAGCCGAAGCTATAACTCATTTATTTTTTTAAGAATTAGTTTAAGTGATTTATAATAATTTTTGTATACATAACTATATCTTACTCTTAATATTTCTTCTTTTACTAACTTCTCTAATATATTAACTTCAAACCCTTTAAATTTAGTCATATAAGCATCATTTTCCTTTACTTTTTATTAAAATCATTAAGAAAACATAAGCTACCATTACTTTAAATGATAGCATTACCTTTTTCTTGGTTATTTTGCTTGGATAGTATAGCCCTATAATAGTTTTCTGTTTCTTTTTTAGACATTTTAGGTGTATTCTTTCTTTTATATCTTATATATTCTAAATTAACAGAATATCTATTCATAATCTCACAATCCCATAATTCTCATTATATTTTTCACTTAATTTAGTTAAATGATTAATAACTTCTTTTAATGTTCTTGTTTTATCAAAGTCATTAATATTAATTTCTATTTCTTGTCGTTTTTTTCCTTTAAAATCCAAGAGTTCTATATTTCCAAATATAGTTTCTCTTACTTCTTTATTTATTTCAAAATTACCAAATGGTGTTTTTTTCATATCTTATTCCTCCATTATTTTAGTTTTAATATTTCCCATATATTTTTTTTATTCTCTTTTACAGAATACATTTTACTTATTTTATCATTATACCAAGAAGGAAGCTCAAAAGTGCAAAATCCTTCGTGTTCCTCACTCCACATATAAAGTTGGTCTATTCCTTTGACTTGTTGTGCTTTTCTTTCAAACATTTGTTTAACAAATCTTCTTTCTCGCTCAAAGTGTCCAACAGAAAGCTCTTTAAAAATAAAGGTATCAATAAAATTAAATAAAGACAGATTAATAAAATACCCTGTATGAGCAACAAAAATAAAAGACACATTATTTTGTCTGCTTAATTGAAGTATATCTCTTAATTGTTGGTTTACTTTCTTTTCAGTAGGATCAAAATATAGATCTGCTTCATCAATTAACACAACACTATTCTCTAAACCTTGTAAATCATTAATATGTATTATATTTTTTACTTCAAAAGGAAGTTTTTTAAGGATATTACTATTAGGACATCTAAATATATACTTCTTACCTACCCCCTGCTCAAGACAAGCAAAACCAAAAGCAGTTTTACCACTTCCTTTTTTGCCTATGATTACTATGTTATTATTCATTTATTTATTCCTCCACCTCGTCCCAATCTTCTATGCTATCAATTAGAGCCATAACTTCGTCATATTCTTCATCAGTTATGTCTTTTTTATCTATTCTAATTAAATCTATAACTTCGTCTATGTCGTCAGCGACATCAACAATATATATATATTCAACACCTTTATATTCCACATCATATTCTTTATATACTCGTCTTACAGCTAAACTAATACTAAAATCTTTTTCTTCATTATACATACTTATTCCTCCTTTATTTTTTTAATCAATTTTTTTAATTCTCTCTTTGTAATAATATCGTTCTCTTGGTCTTCTTCAAACAAAACCAAACTATCTTTGAAATGATTTAATATCTTTAATAAATTCTCTCTATCAATATCTGTTAGTTCTTTTTCTTTTAAAGATTTAAACTCATCTAAATACCACAAAGTAGTTTCCAACTCATCACTCATTAATACTTCTTTGAGAGTTTCCTTCAACAATTCTAATTCTTTATATTTATTCATATTTTATTCCTCCTTTTTATTTAGTTATTTAAAACAACCAATAATACATTGAAACAAAGTATTTATAAATAGATAGGTTTTAATAAAATAGCTATAAATTGACTGTGAAGTATCATAAAACGATAGTAAAATAGATACATTTATAAATCTTTGCTTATCTTCTGCGAGAGCGTGCGAAAGGTTGCGACATATTTTTTTCACCAAAATAAAATTCTTTAAAACTCTTTATTTGGAATTCACATAATTCTATTCCAAACTTTTTTTTAATAAATTTTTTAAAACTATAACCTTTTAAATTTGTATTCATATTTTTTAATCCTTATGCGTGTTTAAAGGGCGATTACTTTATTAGGGTAATCTTAATATTAATACCAATGTTTCCTTTGTTTTGACCAGTTATATTTTCTGCATTACATATAACTTCATAATTATTATCAAGAGCTATATGTAAATCTACTGCTAATTCTTTCTTTATATAACCTACTTTATTGTTGTTATGATATACTGCAATAGCATTAGGGTCGTATTGATTATCTTTCTCTCTTATTAGTTGTAGTATATCGCCTACTTTAATTAGTAGTAAATTATATGAAGTAAATGTAGTTCCAGCCAATTTGCTATAAACTACTAACTCTTTTTTAGTGGTCTTTCCTTTCTTAAGTTCTCTATATTCTGTAGCTTTTTTAATAATCTTATCCATATCTAGTTGATGCTTTTCAATAGTGGATTTAAATTTATTAAGTGCTTGTTGTTTCATTGGACAGATATGTAACACAGGACACCATAAACATAAAGGACTTAATTTGCAATCATAAGTATTATCTTTTTCAATAGCTTCTATCTCTTCTTTTACTTCTTTAATCCTTGATTCTATTAATTTATTATCTACTTCTTCCAAGAAATATTTATCTTTCTCTTTTATATAATCAATTTCCCACCACTTAATCGGGTTTAAAGGATTTTTCTTATTATACATATAAGTATATAGTGCAAGTTGAGGATAGTTGTCTTGTATATCTTTAACCTTTCCTGTTTTATAATCTAATAAAACCTTACCATTATCTTTATCAAATAAATAATATACTCTATCAATCTTACCTACAAGATGTAGTTCCTCATCATAAATCTTCTGTTCAAGTTCGTTCTCAAAGTATAGGTCTTTGTCTTTGAACCTTTTAATCCTTTTAGATTCAAGGTTTAAGAAGTTGTCTAATATGTCTGGATACTTATTAGCAAACTCTGTAGAAAGAGAAAATGATTTACTTACGATAGCTTCTTTAAGTATCTGCTCTAAGAAGTTGTGTATTTCTGAACCTTGTCTGCTCCATTCGTTTTCTAACACAGGCTCTCTATCTACATATATGTATTTAAAGGCTCTCGGACATTGCTTATACTTCTCTAGGTTTGAGAAGCTATACCATAAATCATTTGTTCTTTTCATATAGATATTAAGAACCGAAATGTTTATAAACACATTGGTTTTTAGTATACAACCAGCTTTGTGTAAAAACTCGTTTTTGTGTATAAAGTCCTAAATTTGTGTAAAAAGTATAAAAATATAATATTTATAAACTATTCCCTACTATATTAAGTCATACGATTTTATCGTATAACTGAATATTATGATTAAAAAAGCAGAAAAGATTTTAGGTTGGGATATTCCAGCATTATCAAAAGCATTACATCTTTCTGAAGAGGATATCAAATTATATTTTACAGATGGTAGAAAAGTATCATTTATTTATGAAAGAAGAGTAAATAATGAATATATATTTGGAAAGTTAGCTCCTTCAGAGAAATGTGGTTATGACTTAATTGATAAAAAAGGTAATAAATGGGAAATAAGATGTATTACTAAAGATGGGGTATATTTTTCACCAAGCAATATGGTAGGGAAAGGTAGAAAATTTGCAGAAATAGGTTTTTTAGGCAAATTAAAAGAAATTAAAGGATATATACTTGCAGATGTGGATGAGTTCCCAAATGTATCCTTTTGGATTGTAGATAAAGAAGATGTATTTGATTGGTATAAAAAAGGATTATTAGGAAAAAATGCAAGCCCATCAAAAAAGAAAATATTAGAATTACTTAATGCTTCTAAAAAGTAGTTTGTTTAAGTTTCTCATTTGCAATTTTAATATAATGTTCTTCAATATCAAATCCAATATATTGACAACCTAATTTTTTAGCAACTAAACAGGTTGTTCCTGAACCAACAAATGGGTCTAATACGATTGTATTTTTAGTATATCCGTGTAATTTGATACACATTTCTGGTAATTTTAATGGGAAAATTGCAGGATGTTCTTTTTCAGTAATAACAGTATCATATGGAATAAACCAAACATTCCCTCTATCCCTTAAATCTTTTTTATTAGATGCCCATCTATCTATATTAGATTTATCCGCAAATGGAACACCTACAGCCAACTTATCTAATTCTACATCCTTTTCTTTTGTGTAATGAAAAATATATTCGTGGCAATTATTTAGAAATCTTTTACTATTTACTGGTTTAAAATGACCCGCACTAAAACTTTTTTCTGGTATAGATATAGATTTTATCCAGTGAATCGTATTTTGTAATCTAAAATTAGCATAATTTATTTGCTTTGCAACTTCAAAAGCTTTTAATTCATCGCTTGACTTATCTCCGATATTAAAAAACAAAGACCCATTATCTTTTAAAACTCTTTTACAAGCAATAGCAAATTTATTCATCCAAGTTAAGTAATCTTGAAATTCTAGATTATCTTTATAGGATTTATATTCTACACCAATGTTATATGGTGGCGAAGTAATAATTATATCAACTGATTTTTCTGGTAGTTTGTTCATACCATCAATACAATCTAACTTATATAATTTATTAAATTCCATACCTTATCAATATTTATCCAAAACAATTTTAAACTATCTCTTTTATTTCCAATTTTTCCTTTTAGGAAATCTACCACTATTCTTAATTTTAGCTTTCGCCCAATATGGACTTTTACATCGTGGGCAAACTTCTGGTGGCAACTTTCCTCTTTGCACCCAAATATAATCACAACGCGAACATTTGTTTGCTTTAAGGGTTTCTACACCTTCTCCATATTGTTTGGTTTCTTTAACCACATTATACACCTACTATTAAAATAAAACTATTATCTATAACATAATTAGTATAACAATAGGTTTATAAAGTGTTCCATACATTATATACTTATAAAGTGTATAATATAAATAATATAATTAAAGGAGAAATTAATATGGAAAACAAAAGAGAAGAAAAAGGAAAAATTATAGCTGAAACAAAAGCAATAACAAAAGTTAAAGGGGGATTTATTGTTCCTTCACAAACAAGCAATAAAACCTATTTTGTTACTGAACATTTGGACTCTTGCACTTGTGAAGATTGTAAAACAAGAAATGTGAAGTGTAAGCATACTTTCGCTGTTCAGTTTTATTTACAAAAGGTTACTATTAAAGACAATAAAGAAATAACAATCCAAACAAAAAGATTAACATACCCACAAACTTGGAGTGCTTATAATAAATCACAAGAAACAGAAAAGGCAAGATTTTTAGAATTATTAAATGATTTAATAGAAGTAAATGTACCTAATCAAGAATATACTTTTGGAAGACCAAAGATAAGTAATAAAGACATTTTGTTTTCTTCTGCATTAAAAGTATATACTCAATTTTCACTAAGAAGATTTATGTCCGATTTAAATGAAGCTAAAGAAAAAGGATATATTAATACTAAACCTTGCTTTGCTTCTGTTGGACACTTTATTCAAAATGGAGAACTTACAGCTCAACTTAAAGAGTTAATACAAAGGTCGGCTTCTGTTCTAAAGAGTGTAGAAACCGATTTTGCAGTAGATAGTAGTGGATTTAGAACCACAAAGTTTAATGACTATTGTAAAGATAAACACAATACAAAAAGACAACACGAATATCTTAAACTACACGCAATTATTGGTATTAAAACAAATATTATCTGCGATTGTGATGTAACCAAAGGAGATGGGATAGGAACAGGAGATAGCCCTAAATTTATTCCATTGGTTAATAATTTAGTAGCTAATGGATATAACATTAAGGAAGTTAGTGCCGACAAAGCATATTCAAGCAGGGATAATCTTGCATTAGTTAATAGTGTTGGTGGAACTGCATATATTCCTTATAAGTCAAACACAAGTTCAAAATCAAGAGGTTGTGGAATTATTTGGAAAAAAATGTTTCATTATTTCAATATGAACCAAGAAGAGTTTATGGAACACTATCATAAAAGGTCAAATGTTGAAACAACATTTTTCGCACTTAAAACTAAATTTAATGATTGTTTAAAATCTAAAACCTTAACTGCACAAACTAATGAATTATTACTAAAAGTTTTATGTTTTAATATTGTTCAAGTAATTCACGAAACAAACGAATTAGGGATAAATTTTGAATATGTGTAGAAAGTAAGTGTTCTGTGTAGAAAGTGGGTCAATTTACCTACTTGTTACACAAAGCCTATACAACCGATAGCTTTATAAATACTTTGGTACATAAGTTATTTATGAGTTCAAGATGTTACTTTTGTAAAAAAGATAAAGTCTTGAGATGGAGTGGAGATGGAGAGTTATTATATAAACCAAAAAGCAAAGAACAAGTTTTGGTTTGTAGTAATTGTCTTAAGAAACTACCAAAACGGAAACAAGAAATTTATGATAAAGAAAAATATAAAGAATATTTACAAAGATGGGATATTTATTTAAGGAAGATTTAATATGATTTGCGAAAGATGTAACGAACAAATGCGATTGCTAGGGTCAATACTTGAAAGAAAGAAAAAGAAAGTTAAGACTATTTATGTTTATGTTTGTGATAAATGTAAAACTGAAAAGGAAGTGGAGATATGAAAGTATATGTAATTAAAGATTCTGCTAATTTCACACACGTGTCTTTTAATAAAGACTATATGAAGTATTTAAATGGAGAAGTAATTAAAGAAATAGAAGTTAATAATTATTTTGATTTAGATAAAGTGTTTGATGAAAATAGCGAAGAGTTATTAGATGATGCAATAGTTAGAATAGTTAATGAATTAATAGGTGATAATAAATGAATTGCCCTAAATGCGATGCAGAAATGGAAAAAGAAGATAGAGTAGATAGAGATAATATAGAATACCAATTCTATGTTTGTCCTGAATGTGGATATGAATTTGAAGATGTAGGAGATGATGATTGTGAATGATGAAATGTTACCTCAAGAGTTTGATTATACCCCTAAAGAAGAATTTGATTATACACCTAAAGAAGAATTTGATTATACAAATAATTCAGATGTAGATTGGGATGATGAATATGAACAAACCTATTGCGAAGAAGAAAATAATTACGAGATAATAGAAGAAATAGATTTGTTTGGTAATAAAATAAAAAAGAAAGTTATAAGAAACAACACGAATTGATTACTATGGAAGAAAGAATAAATTGGTCTAGATTACATACCTTTAACCACTCTAAAAGAGCAACTAATCACCAGAACACAGGGAATACCGATAGAAAACACACAATAGTATATTTAACTGCAAGAGAAAGCATTATTGATTACATAAATAAGCTACCTGATGGAGATATAAGTCTTGCAAAGATAGGTAAGGATTTAGATATTGATATTAATTGGGTTACTGAGGTTATGACTGACCTTTCAACTAAGCATAAAATACAAGGGTTAGATTTTGTTAGAGGAACTTCTGGAGTTAGATGTTTCTTTAAGAACCATAGAACACCTAAAGAACTTAAATATGATAAGTCAATGTTTAGGTCTACATATAAACCAAAGATAGACCATAATTTGAAAAGATACATAAAATCGATGGGTTTATAAATATTTAGGTATATATATTATTTAAAAGGTGATTAATTTGAAACCAACACTAAAGGTATTAAAAAAGGAAGCAGAGTGGGTATTAGGTATGAGAAAATTGGAAAAGGCAAATGATATAGACAATTCAACATTACAAGAAGCTATTGAATTTGTAGATAAAGAATTGGAGATAAAAATATGAATGAAAATAAAATATATCAAGGTGATTCTTTAGAAGTTTTAAAAACATTACCTTCTGAAAGTATAAATTGCTGTGTAACAAGTCCGCCATATTGGGCATTAAGAGATTATGGAGTTGAAGGGCAATTAGGATTAGAACCTAACTTTAATGATTATATAAATAAGTTATGTGATATATTTGATGAAGTTAAAAGAGTTTTAAGAAAAGACGGAACTTGTTGGGTTAATATTGGAGATACTTATAATGCTCACTCTACAGGAAAAGGAGTTGTAGGTGGAATTGAAGGTAATAGAAAAAATAAAGAAGACAATTTAGCAGGAAATAAAAGAAAAATTAATTTACAAGATAAATCTCTTTGTAACATCCCTGCAAGATTTAGTATTGAGATGCAGAACAGAGGTTGGATATTAAGAAATGTAATTATATGGCATAAACCTAATTGTATGCCTTCAAGTGTAAAAGATAGGTTTACAGTAGATTTTGAGTATGTGTATTTTTTTGTAAAATGCAAAAAATATTGGTTTGAACAACAAATAGAATCAAATAAAAATAATAATTTAAGTGGATGGGCAAAGCAAAGATTAAAAGATAAACATCAAAATTATAAAGAAAGTGATGTTAGATTTGGTCAATTTAAAGATGCTGATAATAAATATGATTTACAAGGTAGAAATAAACGAACAGTTTGGCGAGTAACACCAAAACCATATAAAGAAGCACACTTTGCAACATATCCAAAAGAATTAATTGAACCAATGATAAAAGCTGGTTGTCCTATTAATGGTTTAGTTTTAGACCCTTTCTTTGGTTCAGGAACAACAGGGTTAGTAGCTTTAGAACAGAATAAAAAGTTTATAGGAATAGAGTTAAATCCTAAATATATAGAAATCGCAAATAAAAGATTAAAACCATTATTAGAACAAACGAAATTAATATAATTGGAGGTAAAAATATGAAAACATATATGGATAAGATAAGAGGAGAACACCCTAACTTTGCTAAGGTTTTAGAAATGATGTGTGACCAGATTAACGCACCATACTCGATAGTAAATAAGAACCTTAAGGATAAAATGTGGTTCCAGAGAAAGACTTGGACAGAAGAACAAGAGCTGGCTTTTAAAAAGAAGTTAATAGACTGGATTTATAACAACGCAGAAGCTAGAAGAGAGTTTAATCGCTTACCAAAGAGAAAGTTAGACATTGATAAATGGGTCTGCTGGTTCTTGTTTGATTATGGGTGGATGGTAAAATGATTAGATTACAATTAAGCAATTTATGGAAAAACAACACTAAGACACGCTTATTCTTCGAGCCGATAAGATTACGGTTTCTTGCGAGCAGTTGTGCGTGGTATGCGTGGTATGTAGATTTAGTGGTGTTAAACTTTGAGATTGAAATGTACTGGGAGAGAAAATGAAAAAAATATAATAGTGGTTTGGCAATGTAAGTATTGTAACTCTATACAAGTATCTCAGTCTAAGCATAATGGGAGACTAGACAATTGTAGTTGTAAAAAATGTACTTGTGATTGTGCAGAGTATATGGCAAGGTTTATATATCCCGAAGTATTTGAAGAATCAATAGAAATACTATACGAAAAGGAGTGGGATTAAATGAGTAGAACTTTTAGTACAAGGCTTAAATGTGGTTGTTTAATTGCAGAGATGGACACAGATGGCTGGGAAGGACTAATGACTTGCGGTATTGATTATTACACAAACGGAGAGATTGCATTAAATAAAGACCTTAAGGAATTGAAGAAGCTACACGATGAATGTTGGGAAAAATATTTAAAGGAGAGAAAATAAATG
>Ga0208939_1000492_pt1 | contig 32309 bp, 25 predicted proteins | sample AD_STIC12_MetaG_FD_184437 | JGI IMG/M metagenome (GOLD analysis project Ga0208939, IMG submission 184437) | Active sludge microbial communities of municipal wastewater-treating anaerobic digesters from USA - AD_STIC12_MetaG (SPAdes) (version 2) | ecosystem: Engineered > Bioreactor > Anaerobic >...
TCCATTCGCCGGTAGGGTCGCAGCCCGGGTGCCAGAAGTAGGGTCCCTCGGCGATGGTTTCCACCGGCCCGCCTGCCTGGTCGCACATGGTGATTCTGTTCACGCCGTAGACGCTCGCCGTGTAGATCTTGCCAGTGGGGCCCAGCCATGCGGAGTGGCCGTTGTGCTGGTCGAGCGGGATTTCGTGTTCTCCGCTGCCATCCAGCTTCACGATGCGGGGCAGGCGGGGGCCGTAGTAAAAGGCTGTTTCGCCCTTGCCCGGTTCGATCTGAAGATGCGGCGTGCCGTAGTCGGTGCGGACGGTCCACGCCTTGCCTTCGGGGATGGAGACGAGGCCGATCTGCTGGCCGGCGCCTTCGACTGAGGCAAACATGCAGAGGAGTCTGCCGTCGTCCGTCATGGTGGCGTTGCCGCCGGCGTGGACACCCTTCGCGAACCGAGCCACCTCATGCGCTTCGCCCGTGTTGATATCCTGCGCGTACACGACGCGGCCGGAAGCATAGTAGGCGAACTGCCCCTGCGGGCTCAGGGCGATGCCGTCCACGGCTTCACCATTGGTTAACTGCCGCAGGTTGTCGCCGTCGGTGTCAATGGCGTAGAGGTCATTCAGCCCGGCGCGGTTGGCGGTGGTGTTGGAGAGGAACAGCACCGTCTTACAGTCGGGCGTGAACGAGCGGGAGTGGAAGTAGAGGTTCTGGTGGACGGTGGGGAACGACGTGAGCTGAGTGATCTTCACGCCTGTGCCGGGATCGATGATGTGTGCGCGTTCCTTCGTATACGAGCGAAAGAAGCCTGGTACCAGTGCCATTCTGCGTGCTCCTGACGGTGTGGGGTGGAACAAACTCTGAGCTAGATAACCTTCCCCGGCCAGCGCTGGCGCTGGGTCAGCGCGCCGGTTTCGAGTTCGGTGCGGATCGTATCGGGAATTGCCGCGAGATAGATCTGCGGCACCCCGGTTCTGTCGGAGTTGAACAGGACGTGCGTCCCCGCGCGGTTGAACGAGGGGTGCGGGTGCGCGTGCTGCGGGTCCGAGTTGGTGCCCAGCGATTTGCACAAGCAGGCATAGCGTCCGCTTTCGACGTGCACGAGCTGGATGCCGACATCGGGCCAGTTGGTGTCGGAGGCGATCCATTTCCCGTCGAGGCTCGAGGCGGTATGCCAGAAGGATGATCCTCCGGCAACGATCCGGAGTTCGGTCTCATCGGACGCGATACTGCCGATGCCCCGCGCCGGCGCGGCCAGAGGGCCCTGCACGCGGCCGGTTCTTCCGAGCCACGATCTGTGCGCGAACCGTTGGAAGGGGAACGCGCGAAGGTTGCCGCCATCGAAATCGCAGATCTGGATGCGGCCGGGGTCGTCCGGGTCGAGGCTCCGGTTGAACGTGAATTGCGTGCCGGCCGGATCGGCGTTGACGTGGTTGACCGGAATGCCTCGCAGCATGACCGTCACGTCGGAACCATCCGTCGCAAACCGGACGATGGCCTTGTCGCCGCTGCGAAGGGCAGCGACGGTGAAGAAGAACCTGTCGTCGCCGGAAAGGCTGCTGGAAGCACCTTCCACAACGTCGTCACAGCGGGCAATTTCGGTCTCCTCGAGCGTGTCCACGTCGAGCCGGATGAGGACGTTTCGTCGCAGGCCGAAGACGGAACGGGTGGTCCATGCGGGAACGGGGTGCTCAAGGGGGTGTTGCTCATCCGTCAGCTGCGTCAGGTTGCGCCCGTCGACGTCCACGCGGAAGAGCTCCATGGGCGCGCCTCGCCCGGGAAATCGTTGCGAGTGGAAGATGATGGTCCGGTCGTCACACAGGAACGACTGCAGCTCGAAGTAGAGCTTGGCGCTGGCGTTCTGCGCGGCAGTGAGCTGCAGGATGAACGTGCAGGTGACCGGGTCGGTCATTTCGACGACTTCACGGCCGTATGTGGTGCCTCGTGCGAACATCTTTCGCTCCGCAAGTGCCAGATCAGATTACCTTGCCAACCCAGCGTTGCCGATGGGTGAGCGCGCCGGTTTCCAGCTCGTGCCGAATTGTGTCGGGGATAGTGGCGAGGTAGATCTGCGGCACGCCGGTGCGGTCGGAGTTGAACACGACCTGTGTGCCGGTGCGGTTGAACGACGGATGCGGATGCGTCCAGTCGCCGTTGCTGCCGAGCGATTTGCACAGGCAGGCGTAACGGCCCGATTCCACGTGGATGAGCTGGATGCCGACATCTGGCCAGTTGGTGTCGGCGACGATCCACTTGGCGTCGAGGCTGCCGGCAGAGTGCCAGAAATAGACGCCGGATGCGATGGGTGTGGGCTCTGTTTCGTCGGAGGCGATGGCCATGATGGCGTGGCCCGGCGGCAACAGCGTGCCCTGCATGCGGCCTGTACGTCCCAGCCAGGCGCAGTGCGCGAACTGCTGGAAGGGGAAATGCCGCAGCCCGGTGCCGTCGTTATTGCACACCATGACGCCCTGTGGGTGCTCAGGAGTGCCTTTCGCGGCGAAGGTGAACTCCGGCTTGCCCGGGTTGGCCACGATGTGATTGTAGGGCAAGCCGTGGCACATCACCTCAACGCCCGAGCCGTCCGTCGCGAGGCGGGCAATGGCGCTTCTGCCGTCCTTCAGGGAGCATACGGCAATGAAATACTTGTCGTCACCGGAGAGGGTGCATGCGCCGAAGCCGGTTGCCTCGTCGCAGCGGTTCAGCTCGGTTTCCTCGAGCGTATCGGGGTTCAGGCTCAGAAGTACATTCCCGCGGAAGCCGTAGATGATCCGCTTATCCCACGAGGGGATCGGGTGGCCCAGCGGGTGTTCCTCGTCCGTCAACTGGGTCATGTTGCGGCCGTCAATGTCCACGCGGAACAGGTCGTACGGCATGCCGCGGCCGGGGGCGCGCTGAGAGAGGAAAATGAGCGTCTTGTCGTCGCACAGAAACGACTGGTGTTCGAAGTACAGGTTGGTGCTGAAGTTCTGTGCGGCGGTCAGTTGCAGGATAAATGCGCCGGTGACTGGATCGGTCATTTCCACAGTTTCGCGTCCGAAGGTTCTTCCCCGCTTCGACATGCTTTTGTCCTTTCAGTCGTATGATCCCAGTATTTTGGCAAGGTTCACGAACTCTTTGAACTGATCCAGGCTCACGCTCTGGGGCACAGAGTGATCGGAGGCGATCACGTACCCGCCGTCCTGCTTCATGACCGGAATGACGCGGCGCATTTCTGCGTGGAGCGCGTCAGGATCCGTGAAATTCACGGCATTGATTCCGCCCTGAAAGGCCAGCCTGTCGCCGTACTGCTTCTTGAGCGCGATCGGGTCCATACCGGCTTTCACTTCGAGCGGATTCAGCATGTCGACGCCGATTTCGATGAGGTCGGGTATGAAGGGGTTGATGTCGCCGCAGGCATGGAGAAACACTTTCAGCCCTCTGGCGTGGGCCCATTCCGCGGCCCGACGGTGAGCCGGTTTGATGAGTTGCCGGTACATCGGCAATGAGAAGAACTGATGCTGTTTGTAGCCCATGTCGTCGGGCCACATGATCGCATCGAAATGGTAGCCCGCCTTCCAGACCACCTCGTAGAGATCGATCGCTAGTTCGAGCTCCGTGGTGATGATGTCGCTGATCCATTCGGGGTCGTCCACCATCGCCATGAGCGTCTGCTGCGTTCCGATGAACCCTGAGTGCGTCACATCAAACCCGAAGAGGAGCGAGGCGTAGATCCACCTGCCTTCCTCCCGCCATTTCGCGAAGTCCCGCCGAAGTTGCGCCCAGTCGATTCTATCAGGATCGGGTTTCATCCGGGCTTTCGCACGGAGCCACGTATCCCGGTCAGTTACCTCGAATCGAAGAAACTCGGGTACTCCGCCGGCGTGTTTCCAGCATTTTCTTGTCGCCCCCCACGGGCTCGTCGAAATGATGTATTCCTCCGTCTCCTCGAGGACCTGTTCGGGGAAGCGGGGGCTGTTATCAACGGTGATCGAGGCAAACCGGTCGAGGCCGAAGAATTCCTGCCACGCGACGTTTTCAGGGAGGCCCTCCCGGCGCCACCGCTCCACCGTTGAGGGCCATGCCAGATCGGTGACGGGTACGCGATCGGCTTCGCGGTGCCCGTACATGCGCGTCATCCGCTCGTGTGTCGTCATCTCCCTCATGCAGTTTCGATCCCCCGCAGGGTACCTCGCCCGGTGGCGTTCTATTCGTACGAGCCCAGTTCCTTTGCCAGCCGGACGAACGTTTTGAAATCTTCGAAGCTTACGCTATCCGGCACGGAATGGTCGGAGCTGATCACGTACCCGCCATTTTCCTTCATGACGGGGATCACGCGTTTCATTTCGGCGAACAGGGCATCCGGATCCGTGAAATTGACGGCGTTGATGCCTCCGTGGAAGGCGAGTCTGTCTCCGTACTGCTTTTTGAGCGCGACCGGGTCCATGCCTGCCTTCACTTCCAGCGGGTTCAGCATGTCGATGCCCAGTTCTATGAGGTCGGGGATAAAGGTGTGAACGTCGCCGCAGGAGTGGAGGTGCACTTTGAGGCCTTTCGCGTGCGCCCATTCCGCCGCCCGCTGGTGCACCGGTTTGATAAGCTGCCGGTACATCGGCAACGAAAAGAACGTGTGCTGTTTGTAGCCCATGTCATCCGGCCAGCCGATGGCGTCGAACCGGTAGCCTTCGTCCCACACCATCTGAAACAGCGCCAGGTCGAGTTCCAGCTCATGGTTGAGGATATCGGCGATCCATTCGGGGTCCTCCACCATGGCCATAAGTACTTTCGCGGTGCCGATGAACCATGAGTGGGTCACGTCAAATCCGAACCAGAAGCCGGCGGTGATCCAGCGGCCTTCCTCGCGCCATTTTTTGTAGTTTTGTTCAAGATGCGCCCAGTTAACGCGGTCGCGCGTGGGCTGCATGCGGGCTTTCGCTTCGCGCCAGGTACCCCAGTCTTTCACCCTGAAGTCAAGAAATTCCGGGACGCCGCCCGCGTGTTTCCAGTTTTTCGAGGTGGCACCCCACGGGCTGACCGCAATCGTGTATTCCTCGGTTTCTTCGATCACGCGGGACGGGAAACGGGGACTGTTATCCGCGCCAATTCCGGCGAATTTGTCGAGGCCGAAGTAGTGGTCCCACGGGATGTCGGTCGGCAGACCTTCGCGGTGCCAGCGTTCCAGCGTAGAGCCCCATGGTCCATCGGTAACCGGAACGCGGTCTGCTTCCCGGTGCTCGTACATGCGCTTCATGCGTTCCCAGGTTGTCATCTCTTCCATGTTCGCAGTTCTCCCTGAGGCGGGATCGGAGGTGCGTGGTTCGTGGCCGAATGCCGGGAAGAAAAGATATCTGCCGTTCCGGCAAGACCAAACCAACCTTGTAAGACGGGACGGTGCGTCTTACTTTGTGAACCGATAGCGTACCCGGCCCACTCACAAAAAACACATCCAAGAGCCTTACTCTGAAGGGACGACACGCATGCTGGATTCTGCAGCAGGAAAGGACCAATGATCCGTCGAACCAAGATTGTCTGCACGATTGGCCCACAAACGGCCTCGATTGAACAACTTCGCGCGCTGGTTGATGCCGGGATGAATGTAGCGCGCGTGAATTTCTCGCACGGCACGCACGAAAGACACCGGTCTGTCATAAGGGCAGTTCGTACGTTGCGAGGGCAGTACGGCGAACCGATAGGGGTGCTGGCGGACCTTTCAGGGCCGAAAATCCGCCTGGGGAAACTACCCGGCGGCTCGTGCGAGGTGGAGACCGGCCAGACGATCATTCTTACCCGCGATACCGGGGGAGAATGCGGCGACCGGTTCCCGATCAACTACCCCTATCTTTCCGAGGACGTGAAGGTCGGCGACTCGGTGGTGATGAACGATGGCGATGTGAGCGCACGGGTGACGGACATCTGTGGCGGGGACGTGGTCTGTCTGGTGGAAGACGGCGGTATGCTGGGGGATAACAAAGGGGTCAATTTCCCGGACTCCGCGCTCCGCGTGGACGCGATCACGGAGAAGGATCGACGCGATGTGCGTTTCGCGCTGGAAGAGAAGGTTGATTTTCTCGCGCTTTCATTCGTGCGGAGACCGGAGGACATTGTTTCACTGCGCCGACTGGTTGCGGGAGGCCCGCACACACCGAGGATTGTCGCCAAGATCGAGAAGCGGGAGGCGCTGGAGAACTTCGGTGCCATACTCGCCGAGGCTGACGGCATCATGGTGGCGCGGGGGGATCTCGGCCTGGAGACCGAACTGGCGCGCGTGCCGATGGTGCAGAAGGACCTGATCGCCCGGGCGCGCGCCGCGGGAAAGCCTGTCATCACGGCGACGCAGATGCTGGAATCCATGATTGTGAACCCGGTGCCGACGCGGGCCGAGGTTGCCGACGTGGCGAACGCCATTCTCGATGGCACCGACGCGGTGATGTTGAGCGGGGAGACCGCGGTGGGACGTTTCCCGGTTGACACGGTGCGCATGATGGCGCGGATTGCCGCCGCGACGGAAGCGGCGCACCAGCCTGCCAATGGCTTCCGGCGGAACGCGGACAGAGGTGTGTTGACCCCATCGGAGGCGATCGGCCAGAGCACTGCCCAGATGGCGTGGGACCTGCACGTGGTAGCGATCGTAGTGTGCACGGATTCGGGCAAGACCGGCCGGGTGGTCAGCCGTTTCCGGCCTGCGATCCCCATCGTAGCCGCAACGCCGAACGAAGAGGTTGCCCGCCAGTTGACGCTTTCATGGGGAGTTGTTCCGGCGCTTCTGGAACCGATCACCTCTACCGACGAGCTGATCGCGCACGCCTTTGCCACGGTGAAGGGCACAGGAATTGCCAAAAATGGTGACCAGGTAGTGATTACTGCCGGCATCCCGTTCGGCGGGGGAGGTATGACGAACCTTCTGCTTGTCCAACAGATCGCCTGACTGCGGGCGCGTGGAAAAACTTGGCGTGCACTTGCACTTGCGACATGTATTTTCGTACTCTCACACTCGTGAAAAGCCGGCATCGGGTTGAACGTTTCTCCAAGGGGACACGAGAGTGCGACGAAGCATTTCCCTGATTTTGTTGCTCGCGCTCGTTTCCGTTGTCGGGTGCGGGCTTTTCGCGAGGAAGCAGGCCGCGAACTACGTAACGCCGGAGGGTTGGGTCGGCGCAACGGCGAAAAAGGGTTCCTTCACACTTGACGCGGTTCTGCTGGACGACTCCAGTTACGGTCTTGACGGAGCCGTGCGGTTTTCCTGGTGGAAGGTGTTCAATGTAACCGTGGAAAACCGTTCGCGGCAGCCTGTCAGCCTTCCTTTGTCCTCGTTTTCTCTTGTTGATGCCTCTGGTGCCGAGCAGAAGCCGCTTTCCGCAGAGGAAGTGCAGGCATACCAGAGTTACGTGATGGGACCACTTCTGAGCTACCAGCGCAACGCCGTCCGACAGGCGATCTGGTCGGACAAGGAGATTGCGCCGGGGGCGTTCGCGGTCGGTTATCTCTTTTTCCCGCGCAAGCGGCATGGGACGCCGTACAGCCTAGTTCTGGATCCAAACCCGAACAAGCGCAAGGATGAACTGGTTGCGGCGTTTCCGGCGCAGTATGTGGAACCGGAACTTCCCGCGGTAGCCGCGGCTCGTGACACAGTGACTGCCGATTCGGCGGAACCCGCGGGTGAAGCGGAGAACACTGCTCCGACGGATTCGGCGCAGGTGGGCGTTCAAACGCCCGTTGCGCCAAAGCCCGCGGCACCCGTTGAGCCGGCACCTGCGTCTCCTCCACCTGCCGCGGAAGGCGCGCCGGCGCCCGTGGCAGACCAGCCCGCCGGTACGGCAGACACCACGGCACCCGTGGCGGAACCCGAATCCGAGCAGCCTCCCGCGCCGGTGAATAGCCCCCAGAACGGGCAGTAGGCTGTATCAATCCTTCTTTGGCACAACTATTGCGCTCGTATACCCGTTTCAGGGACCGTCCTTTTTGTCTGGGCCCCCTCTGCTCGTGGGACCGGGCCCGGGCCGCCGGCGTGACCCGGCTGCTTTTCCTGCAAAGGAGTGTGTCGTGTCAACACAGAATTCGGATTTCCCCGCGGACGTCGCGAAGCTGCTCGCTCAGTTTGCGCGCCTTTCGCAACGTTTTTCAGATCAGGATGAGATAGACGCGGACATGATCCGCCTGCTCCAGCAATTCATGGGAGCGAAAAGGCCATTCCATGGCTTTTCGGAACACGTATGGCGTCCTCCGACCGACGTGTATGAGACGGAGGACGCCATGGTCGTCAAGGTTGAGATTGCCGGCGTGGAGAAGGATGCGTTTCATCTGGAGTTTTCCCGGAACGTGCTGATTGTGCGTGGCCGCAGGAGCCAGAAACTCGGCATCTCCCAGGTGAGTTACCACCGAATGGAGATAAAATACGGGGAGTTCGAGGTGGAATTCGCGCTTCCGCTGGGATTGGACCAGGACCGCACCACGGCACACTACCGCGATGGTTTCCTGACCATCACGATCCCAAAAGAGGACACGCAGATAACCAGAAGCGTCTCGATTGACATACAGGGGTGATTTCCATGCCAGATTCACCGGACACAATTCCATTCCATACGCCGGACAACCACCTGCCTGAGTTTCCGGAGATGCTCGGAGTTCTGATGCGGGAGGATCTTCTGATCTTCCCCCTCATGATCGCTCAGCTGCAGATCCGCGAAGCATCCACGACCCGCCTGATCGACGAGGCGCTTTCGACGCACCGCATCATCGGCGTGCTTGCGGCGCCGCCTCCGGAGGGGGACAGGCCGGAACTCCCGGAACTACCGCGCACGGGGTCGGCGGTGGTCATTCACAAGATGCTCAAATTGCCCGATGGCACGGTGAGCATTCTGGTGCAGGGAGTCGCCCGCGTCCGCTTCACGGAATTCCTTCAGACAAAACCGTATGTGCTGGCGCGGTGCATACGTCTGGAAAGCCAGACCGATGATTCGGTGGAAACGCAGGCGCTGGCCCGGAATGTCACGGAGCTTTTCCAGCGGCTTATCGGGCTGGTACCCCAGCTTCCGGACGAGTGGAAGGCCGTCGTTCAGACGATGAGCCGCAATCCCGACCATCTGTCGGATTTCGTTGCCGCCAACATCAACATCACCAACGAGAACCGGCAGAAGCTGCTGGAAACACTCGTCGTGCGGGAGCGGTTGTCCCATCTCTCCACGCTTCTCAATAACGAGCTTGAGGTTGTGGAGCTGAGCAATAAGATCCAGGGGCAAGTACAGAGCGAGATGAGCAAGAATCAGCGGGAGTTTTTCCTGCGCAAGCAGCTCGAGACGATCCGGCAGGAGCTGGGAGAGGAAGACGAACAGACCGCCGAGATCAACGAACTGCAGAAAAAGCTGGAGGATGCGAATCTTCCGCAGCAGGCGAAGGAGGCAGCGGCACGCGAAATCGACCGCCTTCGCAGGATGCCGCCCGCCGCCGCGGAGTACACCGTTGCCCGGACGTATCTGGACTGGTTGATCAACATTCCGTGGTCCGTATCCACGGAGGACAATCTGGATATCCGCAGGGCGAAGAAGATACTCGAAGCGGATCATTACGGGCTCGCAAAGATCAAGGACCGCATTCTCGAGTACCTCGCGGTGCGAAAGCTGAAGGCCGATATGAAGGGGCCGATTATCTGTTTTGTCGGCCCTCCCGGAGTGGGGAAGACATCGCTCGGGCAGTCAATTGCGCATGCACTCGGTCGGAAGTTCGTCCGCCTGAGCCTCGGCGGTATCCACGATGAGGCGGAAATACGCGGGCACCGACGCACGTACATCGGTGCGCTTCCGGGCCGCATTGTGCAGGGGCTGCGCCGAGCGGGCAGCAATAACCCGGTGTTCATGCTGGATGAGGTAGACAAGATCGGGCAGGATTTCCGGGGCGATCCCTCCAGTGCGCTTCTTGAAGTGCTCGATCCCGAGCAGAACTCGGCCTTCAGCGATCACTATCTCGAAGTGGACGTGGATCTTTCGAAAGTGATGTTTATCACGACGGCAAACCAGCTCGCGCCTATTCCGCCGCCGTTGCGCGACCGGATGGAGGTGCTTGAACTCCCAGGGTATACCGAGGAGGAGAAGGTCCAGATCGCGAAGCGGCACCTCCTTCCCCGGCAGAGGGAGGCGCACGGCCTGACTGCGGAGCAGATATCCTTCAACGACGCCGCGGTGCGCGCCATCATCAGCGGGTATACGCGTGAAGCGGGCGTGCGCAACCTCGAGCGCGAAATCGCCAACATCTGTCGCAAAGTGGCGCGGAAGATCGCGGAAGGAGAGAAACCGCCGTTCGCTGTTGGGAAGAAGGAAGTGGAGGAGTACCTCGGGCCTGCCCGATTCGACTCCGAAACCGCGGAACGCATGCTGGACGTGGGCGTTGTTACGGGGCTCGCCGCCACCACAGTGGGAGGCGACATCATCTTCGTGGAAGCGACCAGGATGCCTGGCACGGGCAAGCTTATCCTGACAGGTCAACTCGGCGAAGTGATGCGAGAATCCGCGCAGGCGGCGCTATCCTACGTGCAATCGCAGCAGAAGAGATACCACATTGAGGATGTGGACTTCAGCAAGACGGACATTCATATCCATGTCCCCGCGGGAGCGACGCCCAAGGAGGGGCCGTCTGCCGGTGTGACACTCGTCACGGCGCTGGTTTCGCTTCTTACAGGCCGTCGGGCGCGGGGCGATGTGGCAATGACGGGCGAGATCACGCTGCGCGGCAAAGTGATGCCGATCGGCGGGGTGAAAGAGAAGACGCTGGCAGCGCAACGGGCAGGTATTCACACGGTGATTCTGCCGGCGCGCAACAAGCGTGATCTGGAGGACATTCCGAAGACGGTGCGGAAGAAGGTCAATTTCGTGTTCGCCGAACAGATAGACGAGGTGCTGAAAGTCGCCCTCGAGCCGGAAAAGAAGGGCAAAAAGAACACAGATGGCGGCGGCGCCGCGGGTGGAGAAACCGACGCGCAGCGCAGGCCGTGATGTGACTTCCGGCGGCAACTCGTTTCCCTGCGGCGGTACCGCGGGCTGAATTATTACGCCCCGCGTGTACGTGCGAGCACTCAGCCCCAACGGCGCGGCATACCATAATCCGGCTGGCAGGGCCGGGTGGAAATCCTTCTTGCGCACGCCGGGCTTCCTGCGCACCCTTTCGCAGGTTCCTGCGCGCCCTTAGACAGGCTCAGGGACCGCGCAAGCTCACGGCTCCCGCTCGTTGCGCGCGTTTCCGCAGGTTCAGGCACCGCGCAACCTCAGCGACCACATGTCTCCGCCTCTCCGCTTGCGGATATCATTTCACCGGTTCCCCGTAATCCACGTGCAGTTCGACACGCCCCAGCAGGAGGTCGCGCGGGCCGACAAGCTGACCGTCAGGCTCCACGACGCGCACGAAAAAGCTGTTCTGCCCGCACACGGGCAGCGGGCCGTGCGTGAGATCGAAGCGGATCACCCGGCTCCAGTTCTTGTTGATATCGGCGCCGTTCAGCGCGTACGGAGTCAGCTCGTCCTTTTCGATGGGGCCCGGCTCGATGGGTTGGCCGTTGAGCAGGTATTCCATGGTGTCGAGGCGGCTCCAGATAAGGTGCCACTCGTTCAGTTCGCTGATCCACGGTGTGTGGAGTTTGAATTCGGCTTTCAAAATGAGGCGCTCAAGGTCCCCGCAATCCGCAGAGTCCTGCAGGTTGTCGCTCACCTCGAACAAACGAGTCGTTCCGCCGGGGTTTCGTTCCGGGTCGGACGACCACACAAGCTGAGGTTTGTGATCCACGTGCCAGCCGGTTACGTAAACCTTGCTCCTGCGTTCCAGACAGTCAGGGTCGCCAACTTCCATGAGGTGGGGCATGGCCCGTGCAACCGGGCCGGGGTACGGGCCTGACCAGAGCGCCGACCCGTTGAAGAAAAAGATGCCGTTCACACCCTGGTGATAATAATTCAAACAGGAAGCCCGGAAGTATTCCAGCCGCCCAAAGTGTTTTGTGTCGTTCAGGTCGAATGCGATGCAGTCGAAACCGGCATACACCTCCACGTTGTGCTGCCGGGCAACGTCCACCACGTCGCGATAATCGGCTCCGTACATGCTGCCGATGGAGAGAGCGTCGATCAGGCCTTCGCGCATCCACGTGCGCCAGTCCATGCCGGCGTCGTCGCAGGTCGGGCGCTCGTAGATGCGCGCAAGGATGCGGGGTTCGCGGCCTCGTTTGCGGAAAACGGGGGACAAACGCTCGCGCACGGTTCTGACCAGATCGGTCAGGCACTCCGGCTTTTCCTCGCCGGGAGGGAAGTAAGGTCGGCTACGCGAGAAGTCGAGGTCTATCCCGTCCACATCGTAGCATTCCGCTGCTGCGATAATGGGTGCGATGACATGCTCGCGCACCTCGGGGTGCGTGAAATCGAGTCCCGAAATCCTCCGCGCGGCCGCCGGCGAGCTGTCCTCCGGTTGCCGTCCTTTGCCGACCGTCATTTCGCGGTGCTCCAGCCACCACCGCGGGTGTTCCTCCCACGACCCGTGGTGGTAGTCATTCATTCGGAACGCCAGCGTGAAATCGAGTCCGTAACGGCGAGAGGCTTCCGCCACGAGGTCCACCACATCTACACCCTGTTTCCAGAGCTCGTGCGCCGTTCCGTAGCGGCGCCGCTGGCCTTCGTCGCGGTAGTGGTCTGGATCGGGCCGGGCGTGTTCCATGAACATGCCGAGCGGACGGCCTTCCGGGTCAACGTATTCATACGGTGAGGGATCGAGATAGTCGCGCCACATGCGGGGCATGTCGTACGGACCACCGAGGTAGGTGTGCGCGAGCCAGGAGAGGCAATCAACCTGGGTACGGGTGATCGGCAGCACGGCCTTTTTCAGGACGTTCTGCGGGGTGATCGGGAAGTCCATGTACTGAAGCGCGTGGCCGACTTCGTGCCAGATGATGCGGTGGCGGGATGGGTGGCGCATGGTATTCTCCGGTGGAGCGGGGTGTCCAGAACGCGGCTTTTCTACGGCGTGTTCAGCACCGGCCGGGTCTTCCGGCCCGATGCCGAACCAGAACCGACGGTTCAGCCATTCCCGCGAAGGCGGGAATACGGGAAGCACGGGTGTACCTCGCAGCCCCTACTCCCCCTGCTCGCTTGCCTCCTCGCCGGCTTCTTTCGCTCCGTGTTTCCGGTGCGGGCGCTGGATACCGAGCTGGGTGATTTTCCGGTGGAGGTTGTTCGGCAGGATGTCGAGTGCTTCAGCCGTGCGAACGATGTCCCACCCGTAAAGGTTCAGTTGCGTTTCGATGTACGTCTTTTCCAGTTCGTTTTTCGCCTCCGCGAGAGGTCGTGAACGGAGGAAATGCGTGGTCTGGCCGGTCAGGACCGGGTGTGCCTGAGCGAGAACGGTAGTAAGGGTGATTTCGTTGCCGGTGGAGAAGATCGCCAGTCGTTCCACGAGATTCTTGAGTTCGCGCACATTCCCCCGGAAGGAGAAGGTTTTCAGGCGCTCAAGGGCCTCGTCCGTGATGTGGATTTGCTCGCGACCGTTTTCCATGCAGAAGCCGGCGAGGAAGTGTCGTGCCAGTTCCGGTATGTCTTCCGGATGCTCCCTCAGGGGAGGCATGAAGATAGGCACCACGTTGAGGCGGAAAAACAGGTCCTCGCGGAAGCGACCTTCTTCGACTTCTTTCTCCAGGTTCTTGTTGGTCGCGGCGACGACCCGAACCTTGGCGAAGAGCGTCTCCGTCCCTCCAACCCGCTGGAATTCACCGTTCTGAAGTGCGCGCAGGACTTTTGCCTGCACGGCGATATCCATGTCACCGATTTCGTCAAGGAACAGCGTCCCGTTGTTCGCCTGTTCGAATTTCCCCAATCTCCTCGCTGCGGCACCCGTGAACGCGCCTTTTTCGTGCCCGAAGAGCTCGCTTTCGATGAGATCGTGGGGAATTCCGGCGCAGTTGGTTTGAACGAACGGCCCCTCCGAGACATTGCTCTGCACGTGAATCTGCTGGGCTGCCAGTTCTTTGCCTGTGCCGCTTTCTCCCCGGATAAGGACGCTGGAGTTTGTCGGCGCGACGCGGCTGATCATAGCCCGCACCGCACTCATCGCGGCACTGGTGCCGATCAGCGGCTGGAATCGGGCTGCCGCCTGCTCGCGCGCGCGTTCCCGGAGGGAGATCTTTTCCGCGGCGTGGGCGACGGCAAGGCGCACTTTTGGCAGGCTGAGCGGTTTTTCCAGGAAATCGTACGCGCCTTTGCGCAGCGCATCAACCGCTGTTTCGATATCCGAATGCCCAGATATCATGATGACTTCCGTGTGCGGCAGGCGGGCTTTGATGTCGCCAAGAATCGTCACGCCGTCAGCCTTCGGAAGCTTCACGTCCAAGAGCACAATCTCGGCCGGTTGGCGCTCCAGAAGACGCAGCCCGGTTTCGCCGTCCCCGGCTTCCGCCACCTCGTATCCTTCATCCTCCAGAATATCACGAAGGGACCGCCGGATGTTTGGTTCGTCGTCAATAACCAGAATGCGCATGGGAATCCTCTCGAATAAACCCCGTGTTCTGGAGGGGCAGCCACACGCGGAACAACGCACCGCCCTGCTCCATGTTCTGCGCGGTCACACGTCCCTGATGGTCGGTGATTACTCTGTCAACGATGGCAAGCCCGATCCCCGACCCACCCTCTTTGGTGGTGATGTAAGGCTGGAACAGCCGTTCCAGCACTTCCGGCGGAATGCCCGTCCCGTCGTCTTTCACCTCGATGATAGCCTCTCGGGCGGTTGCGCTGAGGCCGATCTGCACATGGCGCTCGCCTTCGCCCGGGGCCTCGAACGCATTTTTCACGAGATTCAGCAACGCCTGCTTCAGTTGCTCCAGATCGCCTGATACGGTGACCGGGGCTTCCGGGAGGGTGACGATGAGCCGGCCACCGTCGCGTTCCGCGGGAAACAGCTCCACCGTCTGTTGGAGCAGCGCACGCACGTCCAGCGGTTCCACCACGGGAGCCGGCATTTTCGCGAAAGTGGAAAACGCGTTGGCCAGCCGTTCGAGCCGGTCAATTTCCGTCAGGATCATGTCGGTGGCGCGAGGGAATGTCTCCTCGAAACGCGGGCGGTTTTCGTGGAACCGCTCGCGCAGATGCTGGGTGGTCAAACGCATGGGGGTAAGGGGGTTTTTGATTTCGTGGGCTATGGCGCGGGCGATATCCTGCCACGCGGCCCGCCGTTCCGCCCGCGCGAGTGCGGCGCGCGATTGCCGCAGGCTGACGACCATCGCGTTGAACGTATCCACCAGCGCGGCGATTTCCGGGATTCGTGCCGGTGGAACGGTGTGCGAAAGATCGCCGCGCGCAATATTCTCGGCGGTCTTCGCGACCGAGTTGAGCGGCCGTGTAAGCTGCACGGCGAGAAGCCACGCGGCCAGAGATGCCAGAACGACAATGGCGAATGCCAGCGTCAACCCGACAATGACGAGCTGCCACTGCATGGGCCGCTGCAGCGCCCCAAGCTGGTTGTAGCGGATAAGCGCTTCGTTCACCTGGCGCCTGACGGCTTCGTTCTCTACATGTGTGAGGCTCTGCTGCAACGCCGCTCCCACCTGCGCATCATGCCAGACGCGGATAGTTTTGTCGATGGACCGCATGGCGAACCAGCCCATCGGCAACATGCCGGCAAGCAGGAGGATCATCGCCGAAAGAATGAATCGTGCGCGGAGACTCATGGCTCTACCCGCCGCCGCTCCACGATGAAGCGATTGAACAGTTTGCTGCGCGCCGTCGGGGGACGATAGCTCCAGAGCGCCATGAGGTCGTACCGCTCTCCGGTGGCGTGGATGACAATCGGTTCGAACCTCGCTGAAACCTCTACATAGTAAAAGCCGGAATTCGAAAGGACGTTGATGTTCCAGAGCGGCACGGTTTCGAGACGAAACAGGAGCGAATACTCCGTGATACGCGAGGTGAGGATTTTGCGCGTGCCGGTGTCTATTTCATAGGTTCCGGAGGCGAGGTCCTTTACCACGCGATGGGAAACCATCGTATCCGGCGCAGCGGCAGGGTTGTCGGTTGACGTGCGCAGGCGGCAGACATAGGTCAGGGTAACGGGCGTGCCGCTGTCGATAATCTTCAGCAGATCGGTTGAAAGGGGTTTCTGAAGTGCGGTAGACACGGCGATACGATCGCCGCGAAGTTCGACGAACGGATCGAGGAGGGAGACCTGCTGGTTCACGCCGGGGATGAAAATTCCCATGATCGCCAGAAACCGTACAACGAATGGTCCGATCACGCTTTCCCCGCCGGATAGCCGGTACACGCGCCAGTACACGCCCGCAATGTTTCACGCGTTCCTAAGAGGTTGTCAATAATGTACTACTCGCGGCGGGGGATTCATATTCGGGCGAGCCGGGGGAGCAACGACCGGGGTGGCTGTTTGAGGCCGCTGCCGGGCAGGCTGCAACGCTGGGCACGCAGGCCCGCCCCTTGGCGGGAAAGCCCCACCGGTCGGGGGGACACACCACCCGTCGGGAACTCCGGTCATCTCGATACACGGCGCCGCCCACTGAATGGACGGCGCCGCACTCGATGACCGGTCACGGGAAGCCGGGCGCTGCTGAAGCGCCCTGTGGTCCGCCTCAATCGCTTTCGCGTAGTCGGGTTCGTGCGTTACTTCGCTGACGATCTCGCGGTAGGTCACCTTTCCTGCCCTGTCCACCACGAACACACTGCGGGCAAGAAGGCCGAGTTCCTTGATGCGCACGCCACAGCGGCTCCTCCCCTGGTTGTATGCCAACATCAGCCACGGCGATTCCCATTTGCGGTGCCGAGGCGTCCGGGTTACGTTTACACCATACTGAACCGGGCGATCATTACAATTGGTTCCACGAGGGCATACGATGGACAACACGGTCATCGTCGTCATTCTGGCGCTTGCGGTTATCGTCCTCTTCTTTTTTCGCATGAAGAAGACGACCGGGTTGAACCGCAACCTCATGCCGCGCCGCCTCATTGAAAAGGAAGAGGCGGAGGAGCAGGCGGCAATCAGCGTCAAAGAGCCGGATTGGACCCTGAAGGACCTGACGACCGGAGGAAGGATCCACTTCTCGCTTCCCGGCGGACTGGAGGAAAGTTACACCGTTCTGCGCCGCGACCGAATCGAATGGCCGGACGAGCAGATCGAATATGATCTTCTGATGCGTGGCGACGACCCGAACCACGAGGTCTGGCTCCACTGGTGGACCATCGGCAGAGCTACTCATGCGTGGCTGGTAGAGGTTATCGAGAAGACTCCCGCCGAACTCGGTTTTGACGTGACACAGCTCGAAGCCGCCAGGTCCGTGGGATCGTTGAAGGCCCGGTACCGTGACCAGGACTACACCCTTGCCAAAGCAGGTTCGCTGCTGGCGCTGGAAAATGGCCTGCGACCGGGCAAGGAGTTCGCTCGTTGGGACTTCAGAAACGAAGCAGACACCCGGCAGGTCCTCATCCAGCGCAAACCGTGGCAGAGCGAGGCATACCGCGTTTATACCGGCCGGGAAATCTGGCTGCGCGATTGCACCGTACTGGCTCCCGGAGGCCAGCCGGGGCCGCCGACCGGTGCGCCTTCTCCGGCGGGGAATCCATCCGGTATGGAGGCGTGATGGAACCCGAAATCCGAGTGGGCGTTATCGGCGCGGGCCGAATGAATCAGCGGGCCCACATTCCGAATCTTCTGGCCGAAAAGTGTGAAATACCGGCCATCGCAGACCCCCGCTTTGAGACGGCGAAACTCGTTGCCGACGCGTTCCGGATTGAAACCGCCTACGGGTACTACCAGGACCTGCTCGACCGCGAGGAAGTCGACGCCGTGGTGGTTGCGGTGCCGGACCCTCTTCACGCACAAATCGCCATGGACGCACTTGAAGCCGGGAAGCACGTATTCCTCGAAAAACCGATGGCAACCAACAGCGGCGACGCGCCCCGTATGCTCGATGCGGCGCACCGGGCGGGCAAAAAGCTGATGGTGGGGTACCAGCGGCGGCACGATCCGGCGGCGGAGATCACGAAGCGTCTCATGACCGAATTTGCCGACACCGGCGAACTCGGAAGAGTAATCAGCATGGAGTGGCGGAATTACGGCGGCGACTGGCTGTGGACCGTTGACCCGCTCATCGAATCAAAGGACGATCCTCCACAAGAGGCACTCGATCCCCGCATGCCGCCCTGGCTGCCGCAGGAGTTGTGGGGAGAGTTCTCCGTGGTCAACAATGGCCTCGCGCACGGGATCGACCTGATGCAGTTCGTGGCGGGCAGGCCGACTGCGGTTCTGGCCGCTTTCCCCGCGTATCACACCGGGACCCTTATCGTGCTGGACTGGAATGGGGTGCGCACGCTGATTCATGCCGCTTCGACGGAGGGCAGCGTCTGGCAGGAGTGGCTTGAAGTGCGGTACGAACGCGGCTGGCTCCGTTTTGCCACGCCGCCGGCGCTCCACTCGAACCAGCCCGGTTCGGTGGAGGTGTACCGCGGGAGCAAGGGTATCACCGAACGCTATGAACCTCCCCACGAGTGGGCATTCCGGCGGGAGATACGCCATTTCCTCGCATGCATCAGGAATGACGTTCCCGAAAGCCCGACTCCGCAGGAAGCACTCGACACGGTGATTGTCGTCGAAGCCATGTTCCGCCGGGCGATGGCGGGGCAGGCGACGTACGACATCGCCTACTGAGGCTGCGGTAACCAACAACCCACGCGCTGCCAACAGGACTACCCATGAAGGAAACCGACTACCGTAACGACGGCCTCGACCGTCCCGCGATACGAATCAGAGCCCACCAACTGGTCAGCACCGTCTGCTGGAAGGGCGGCGTCGAATGCCCGTTGCTGGCCCGCGATGACGCTGAGGCCATCTTGGCCCGTGTCGGGTCCGACCCTACGGTGAGCATCCAGTTGACCTCCCCTGCCGAGCGCATCCCGCATTACGCCACGGTCAACCCGTCGACCCGCTCTGAAGCCGAAAAGCGGGAGGTTTTCGACCGCAAGCGGGACCTGCACGTGCTGCAGCGCCTCGGGCTCGCACCAAACGACACGCGGCGGGCACGCTACCTCTACACGCTGCTGTTTGATCGAATCCCGACGCCCGATGGGCTGTGCGCGTTCGATACGCCGGGCTGGGAGGGCTGCCCGTTGGCGCGAAGCGGCGCGTATGAGCGGGTGCGCGAAAAGGGGTGGAGCGCGATCGTGTACAGCCGCACGGACGCCGAGATGCAAGCGTACCGTGAACGCAGCGCCGCAAAGATCGCCTCGGCAGATCGCCTGTTCGTCCGTCCACACCATCTCATGTGCCTTTCGTGCTGGTACGCCGGCGGGAAGGGCGTCGGGCCGCGGCCGAACGATACGCTGTACGAGGTGATGGTGCGTGTGCGGGAGAACCCGGAAATCCCGATCACGCTTGTGGAAGGCTGCTGCATGGCGTGCGATTGCTGCGACGGCTTCCATCCGGAAACGGGACGGTGTGTGCACGACTGCGGCTTGATACGGGACTTCAAGAAGGACCTCGACGTTTTTCAGAAGATCGGACTTATGCCGGGCGACACACGGCCTGCGCGGGAGGTGTTCGCGCTGATTTACGAGCGGATTCCCTCCACGCGGGATATCTGCGGCAACGGGACGGGGGTCGTCACGTCGCACGAGTGGGAAATCTGCGGCGGCGCGGATGGTAACCCCGGCTACGAGGCAACGCGGAGAACGGGGATATTATGAGGGGAATCGGAGTTCGTACCGCGTCGTCTCGATACGACGAACCGGCGGAGAACCTCGCTTCGCTTCGGTTCCGTTCCTTTGCGACTCGCCACTCGACGACCGTACAGCGCGCGGGTTTCCGAGTGACACGCGGGACGCGGAGCGGACAGCGTGTGGTATCGAAGAGCCCCGCGGCGCAATGCGTGTTGCGGGCGTGGATTCCCGCCTTCGCGGGAATGACAGACATCTCCCGCAACTGCCCTGATACATGGCTGCGCGTACACACCACCCGGGTCTGCGTCCATCCCCGAGGCGAACCATTCATTCACACCTTTTTTCGAGACCACCCGCCAGACTCCCGTCATTCCCGCGCAGGCGGGAATCCGGAGGTCCGGAATCCAACGCGACGACGGGGCAACCGCCGTTAACGGACCCAGGCGGTCGTCTCGATACGACGAACCGGCGGAGAACCTCGCTTCGCTTCGGTTCTTTCCGGTTCGCCACTCGACGACCGTAGAGCGCGCGGGTCGTCCGATCCTCTCCTTGAGGTTGGAACAGGCCGCTCTCTATTCGATAATTGATGTCATGCCGACCACCCCGTAAAGGGCACTCGCATGGCACACCACACGCTGAAAAACGGCTACTCGCAGCTTGTTGAACGGCTGAACCGCTTTCCCCAGGGCGCGCCGCCGTCCGAGGCGCTGTACGGCATCCTGAAGATCCTGTTCGGCGAGCGCGAAGCGGAGCTTGTGTCCCTCCTGCCGATCAAGCCGTTCACTGCGAAAAAAGCCGCCGGCGCGTGGAAGATGCCGGTCGCAGAAGCGCAGAAGGTGCTGGAGGAGCTGGCGGGACGCGCGATTCTCATAGATATCGAGCAAAACGGCGAGATGGAATACGTCCTTCCGCCGCCCATGGCGGGCTTCTTCGAGTTCTCCCTCATGCGGGTGCGCGGCGACATCGACCAGAAGGCCCTCAGTGAGTTGTTCTACCAGTACCTGAACGTCGAAGAGGACTTCGTGCGCGAGTTGTTCACCCGCGGAGAAACACAGCTCGGGCGGGCTTTTGTGCATGAACCGGTGCTTTCAAACGAGAACGCGCTCCATGTGCTGGATTACGAACGGGCGTCGGAGGTCATCAAAACGGCAACGCACCGTGGCATCGGCGTGTGTTACTGCCGGCACAAGATGGCGCACATGGGCCGGGCCTGCGACGCGCCGATGGACATCTGCATGACGTTCAATACCTCGGCGGCATCCCTCATCAGGCATGGATTCGCGCGCCCTGTCAGCGTGGAGGAGGGGCTCGACCTGCTCCAGCAGGCGTACGACCGGGGGCTGGTGCAGTTCGGCGAAAATGTGCGCGAGTCGGTAAGCTTCATCTGCAACTGCTGCGGGTGCTGCTGTGAGGCGATGATTGCGGCGCGCCGGTTCGCCATCCTGAACCCTATTCACACAACGAACTTCCTGCCGGTGGTAGATGAGGCCGCATGCACGGGGTGTGGCAAGTGCGTGAACGCATGCCCGGTGGAGGCGATGACGCTGGTGTCCTCCAACGATCCCCGCCACCCGAAGGCGCGGAAAGCCCGACTGAACGAGGAGCTCTGTCTCGGGTGTGGAGTATGCGTTCGTGCCTGCACTGACCGGCATTTGTCGTTGAAAAGCCGCCCGCAACGCGTGATTACGCCGTTGAACGGCACGCACCGCGCGGTGGTGATGGCGATTGAACGGGGGATGTTGCAGAACCTGATCTTCGACAACCGTGTCCTCTGGAGCCACCGAGCCATGGCGGCCGTGCTGGGCGTGATCCTCAGATTGCCCCCTGTGAAACAGGCGCTGGCGAGCAGACAGGTGAAGTCCCGGTATCTGGAGGCGGTTATTCGGCAGTACCGGGGGTAACCTGCCGGCTTTGATCAAACCTCACTGTTGCGCTATCCTATTGTCTCCCGTTTTGGCGCTCGTAGTGCCCGCTGGATGCCTTACCATGACCGATCCTGCAATAACGCCCGCCACACGATGGAAAGTCGCCATCGCCGCAGTGGCGATACACCTGTGCATCGGCTCTCTTTACGCGTGGAGTGTGTTCATCAAGCCGCTACAGACGGCGCACGGCTGGTCGCGTCCCGAACTGGCCGCGGCATTCTCCCTCGCGTTTCTCACCGGTGGCCTCTTTTCAGCATTCCGCGGGGCATGGATGGAATGCCGGGGGCCACGGCGATGCGCGGTGATGTCGGCCATCTGCTTCGGTGCCGGCATTGCGGGAGCCGGAATTGCCGCGCACATCGGTTCGCTGTGGCTGTTGTACGCGACGTATGGCGTGCTTGGCGGACTGGGGCTGGGAACGGGCTATGTCCCCCCGATAAACGCCCTATTGAAATGGTTCCCCGACCGACGCGGGCTGGCGGGCGGGATGGCGGTCGCCGGGTTTGGCGCCGCCGCGCTGGTTACGGGCCCCGCCGCGACGGAGCTGATTTCCGTGGTGGATGTCCCTCTCACGTTCGCGATTCTCGGTGCGGCGTATTTCGTGGTTACCCTGCTCGCGTCGCGCGTGATGCGGTTTCCGCCGCCGGATTACCGGCCCGCCGGATGGGTTCCACGGAGCGAAACAGCCGGGGGATTGCCGGAAAAGACACACACACTCCGTGAAGCCCTGCAGTCGCCCCGGTTCTGGCTGCTGTGGCTGGTGTTCTTCCTCAATATCAGCGCAGGAATGTCCCTGATTTCGTTCGGCGCGCCCATGGCGCAGGAAATCATCGGGATGACGGCAGTGCAGGCCAGCGTGATGGTAGGGTTCATGGGTGTGTTCAATGCCGCCGGTCGAATCGGTTGGTCGGCGCTTTCTGACTACATCGGTCGCCCGGTTACTTTCGCGGTGATGGTGGGCATTCAGATCGTGCTCTTTGCCCTTGTTCCGAGCGTCTCCTCCGTCGCACACTTCCAGGCGGCGTTTTTCGTCATCATGACCTGCTTCGGCGGCGGGTTTGCCACGTGTCCGGCGTTTGTGACGGATCTGTTCGGTTCTCGAAATACCGGTGCCATTTACGGCGTGATTCTGACCGCGTGGAGTGCAGCGGGCGTTGCCGGACCGACCATGGCCGCCATGTTAAGGGATCTGACGGGGAGCTATTCAGGCGGCATGTACGTGATTGCGGGCGCCCTTGCGTTCGCGCTGGTGTGCGTTGCAGCGCTGGGTGCCTCCATCCGTGGCCGCGCCGCCGCATCCTGAAGCCGCTGCGGGGGACGTATCAACGCGGCGTTCGCGTCGCGCGGGCAGTGATCAGTATACGCCGTCGGAAACCGGGATCAGCTTCTCGTACTCTTCCACCGTGCCGTTGGCGAGGAAGCAGTCGATGATCTTTCGTCCGAGTTCATCCAGGCTGTTTTTCAGGAACTTCTGAACCTGCTTTCGGAAGAACTCCGTAAGAATCCTCGCCCCTTCGTCATATGCCTCCGTGCCGACCTCCGGCTGCTGCTCCACCTGAAACAGCCATCCGGGGATTGTGGTTCCCTCGATACGGATACTCTGGAGAGCATATCCGAGCAGATGGCATCTGGCCGGACGACACTGGTCAGACTGGAACTTCGCGTGACCCCGGCGGGCAAGGTAATCGCGGGCGACCCATTGCGGCATGAATCCTGTCCGCCACACGCCGATGTGCTGGTTCGGCACCAGTACGTGCCGCATCCTCTTGTTCCTGACGAACTGTTCGAGCAACAGATTTGCCTGTTCCACCCGGAGACCGGTTGCGAACGGCCAGTAGCTCCCCACCCCTTCGCTTCCCATCTCTTCACTTTGAACGACGCTTGGGTTGTGGTGGCCCCGTGGCGACGCAAGCCGCCACAGCCACGCCAGCGCGGGCGGCAGGATGTGGAACAGCCCGATGATCCCGTACGACGGTGCCGTTGCGGTGCAGGGTGGCGTCCGTACGCCGAAACTTCGGATATCCACGGGCACGCGCCCCTCGACAACGCCGGGGACGATGTCCCTCGGCAGAATCACCCGTGGATTGGGACACGGCACGCCGGGTTCGTCCTCGACATGGTCCCAGATCAGCGCGGTTCCGTTTGGAACGGCGTCGATGCTGAGGAAGAGAAGCGGGCGCGCCGGCGCGATCGTCATCCGCTCAAGATCGTGGTCCGTGCCATACTTCGTGATGTGGTCTACGCGCACAAACCACGCGTCCTCCGCGTCAGTCAACCAGAGCCGCCCGTCGTTTTCCTGAAAGTCGGGGTGGCAGAGACCCATGTCGTCGCAGACAGGGTGGAGGTCGCACGTGCGGGGGATTTCAAGGTACCGCTCTTCTCCGGTAACGAGATTCCTGCCCAGCAACAGCCGCCCGTCCGGGAGGCGGTGCGGCTGTTGCAGCATCTCGCTCTTGCCGCTGCCGCTTGCGCCTTCATGCATAAACGTGACCATGTTGTCGTACGGTGTACGCACAAGCACGCACGAGGCGTGGACGGTAACCCACTTCTCCCTCGCCCCCTGACTGAGGAGTGCGCCATACACGCCCTTTTTCGCGCTGGGGCCCGGGTAGAGGTTGTAGGAAAACATCTCGTGCACATCCACGCGGTTGTGAACGACCGCCTGTTTCCCACCGAAATGGGTGTGCCGGAAGGTGGGCGCCACAAAAATGATGAAGGTGGGCCGGAAGGGTTCGTCGCGGTTTTCGAGATTCACCACGCCCTGTAACAGCCCCAGCCCGAACGCGAAGAACCCCGCGTTTGCGGGGCATATCGCCAGCCCGGTCATCCCGATGCTCATGTGGCCGGGTTCGAATGCGAACACCGCGAGATCCTGCCGGGAAAGCCAGTCGAGCGTCTCGGCGCGCAATTCGGCAAACGGGTGGCCGAACCGGTCCGCATAGCGCGGTTTGTCGGAGGGGCGGTCGTCGCCGATCCACATGCAGTCCGGGTCACGGCGGCGCATGTACGGATCGGTGTAATTCACCGCGATCCCGTTTTTCACCCGCACAACCGTTGCTTCGTGCACCTCCTCGCCGTCAGGGAGGGTGTATTTCACCTGCCATTCGCGGTTTTCGCGTCCGCCACAGGCAAGGGCTTCCAGATCCTCAATACGGTTCGCACACAGGACGGACGGTGCATCTGCAAGCAGTTTCCGCACGTCCGGCGGAAGAATCATGTGTTCCAGACTCCGGTGCTCCATTTCAACCCTCAAAAAACTCGGCGGCAACTCCACTGGACGGCAGAGGGAGGCGACTCGCGTGATTTCTCAGGGCATGATGCCCTGCCACTCCGTTCGGGCGGAGCGGTTCCTAATATCACACAAAACCGTCTCTTTGAAAAGTAGCGGAGGGAAAAACGCCATTCACCGCGGGAACACTGGAGATCGGGATCGGTCTGCTTCAGGGACAGGTTCGAAAAGGGGTTCACGCTCGCGCCAGGCGCGCGGGCTGGCTGAAGCGAATTCACTCCATCGGGGATAACTCCTCCCACACATCAATCATCCGGTGATAATTCGCGAGCATGCGCGGGGTGAGGTTGCAGAGAGGCCCGGCGGTAGTTTGGAAGATCATTCGGTGCTTCCCTCCCTCAAACGCCGCGCGGGAGGCCGCTTCCACCTCCTCCGGCGTCTCGTTTTCGAGAATCCTCGCCTCGATGTTGCCACCCAGGGTAATGCGACCCGCGGCGAGGGCCTTCGCCTCGGCGAAGGTAATGTCGCCATCGGGAGGCGGTTCCACCGGTTCGAACAGGTCCGCGCCCCGGGCTATGGCAAGTTCGAGCGTCGAGCGCACGTTGCCGTGGCAATGCACGTGGCTCAGGGCTCCAGCAGCATGCATCTGGGCGATCAGTTTCGCCTCGAATGGCTGCACGAGCTCCTCGTACACGTGATGCGGGGCCATGGGCGGCGTTACCCACTCGCACCCACCCATCCAGACGAACTCGATCTGGCGAGTGGAAAAAATCACCTCGAGCACGTTGCGGATCCGTTCGTAACACTGTTCGGTCAGTTCCTTGAGCAACCCCAGCTCCGTGGCGCACATTTCGAGGAACATCTGATACGGCATCATGCCGGCCACGCACACGAACGGTGAAGAGGCACCGGTGTGCATGATCCCCCGCTTCGGAAAGGCTTCCGGCAAGTTCGACAAGTCCGGTGGAGCGACTCCCTCCGGGAGTTCCCACGGCACCGAGCGGATCTTCTCAATGTCCTCGCGCGACTCTACAGGGTACTTTACGGTCCACACCGTCGAGCTGATTTCGTTGGTGCCTGTGACGGCCGTCAGCACGCCTTTCGGGGTATCTATTTCCGTGGTCGTGATGACTGCGCCGTCCCGAACCTCACGCTTCACTTCCCGCATGAACTGCGGCGGCGTGACGAGATAACGGTTCACCTCCGCCGGCACGGTGTGGAGGAACACAAGTTCCTCCCCGACACGGTCAAGGATTTCCTGCATCCCGGGGTCACTCAGCCCCCTGTTTGTAGGGTGATTGAAGCTGTGGAGATCGATCGGAACGCGATCAATTTCCTCCCCCCGGAGAGCACCCAGAAAACGTTCTCGTGCAGTCATAGCTGCGTCCCCGTGTGGTATGCCCGATGCATGGACTGCCTCATGGGGGAATATACCCGGGGTTGCCGAGGGAGCAAGGGCAAGGGTTCCTGCGCACGGGCTGCAAGCCCGCGCCTATCCCTGCACAGTGCGGTCGCGCCCGCGCTCCAAAGGGTTTGAGCGCTCCGTCGCGACACGTAGTTTTCGGATTGTAACCCGCCGCTCCATCCCTGCGAGGGAGTCTCTCATGATGTCAACTACCCGACGGTTTGTTCTCCTGTGCGCCGTTCTCGCACTTGCCGCTTCTTCCGTGTTCGCCGCGCCTCCGGGTCTGCGTGGTCCGCTTCCCCCGCAGCTGCCCGTCCCCTCATCGGACAAATTCACCTTCGCCATCATCGGCGATCGCTGGGGTGGTGAAGTGGCCGCATGGCCCGTGTTTGACCGGTCGGTGGAGGAGATCAACCTCACGCGGCCGGATTTCGTCATGTCGGTGGGCGATCTCATCGACGGCAAGGTCACCGTTCCGGCCAAACAGGACTCAATGTGGCGCGATTTCTGGCTTCACGCGGGCAAGTTCACCGCGCCGTTTTTCGTCGCTCTCGGTAACCATGATCTCTCCAACCCCACCATGCTGGCGCACTGGAAGCAGAGCTACGGGCCCACGTACTACTCCTTCGACTACTCTGGCTGCCACTTTGTGATCCTCTGCACCGAGGAGATGGTCGGAAGCACGGCTCCCGGCTCACAGTACCTCGGCCCGGAACAGACCGCATGGGCGCTGCACGACCTTGCCGCGAGCGCGGGAGCTCGGCACACCTTCCTGCTCATGCACAAACCCATCTGGCGGATGGGCCCGAACGGAACCTCCGACCCGGAAATCGCACGCATCGAGCAGGCACTCGGCGGCCGGCCGGCAACTTTCTTCGCGGGGCACACTCACACGCTCGAACTCCGCCGGCGGGGTGATCGCCGCTATTTTGTCGTCGGCCCCACGGCCACCCGTCTGAACGACCCCGCCGATGCAGCGCCCGAATCAGGCAGCTACAACCACTACACCACGGTTACAGTCGAGGGGAGCGACGCCCATGTGGCAATCCGCCGGCCGGGCAACGTGTATCGCGAAGACATCGCCGAACCGGAAATCATGGAAAGGCTCATCAGCAGCGTTCGCACGGAGGCGGAACCACCGCGCGGGCTGGATGGGCCGCAGGCTTCCACGGCGATGAGCCTGCAAATCACCAACCCGTTTGAGCGCGACACGCTGTTCGCCCGGATCAGCATTGACGGCCTCTCGTCCTCCGGGTGGCAATCCCCGCAAGCCGGCGGCGGGGAGCTCGCAATCGCGCCGGGCAGAACCGAACGCACGCGGTTCACCTTCACCGTGCCGACGAATCGTCTGGTGCCGCTGCCGGAGCTGTATGTCGAGATCTTCCATGCCGGCCGCAGGCTGGGTGGGCTCGCGCGCCCGATCAGCGTGTTCACGGAGTCCATGACCCGCCGCGTAGACGAGTGGACCGTGATCGCGCCGTTCTCCCTCGGCGGCACGCCGCTCGACAGCGTGAGCGCGGGGCTTCTGGCCAACGACCCGCAGGCCGCGATGCCCGGCTTTTTCCGTCTGCGCGGGCCGGAAGGCGTCTGGAACCCCCGTGCAACCTACCGTGACGGCGCGACGCAGATTCGCCCGCGAACGGTGAAAACCGACAGCGGTACCACGCGGCTCGACCTTGGACAGGCGTTCGGCAGACGGCCTAACACCATGGCATACGCCGTCTGCGGTATTCGGGCGCCGAAAGCCTGCACGGTATATGCCCTCCTCGGTGCGAACGACCACGCGGATATCCTTGTGAACGGCGCCCCGGCCACGCCCAACCGGGTGGTCAGCCTCACCCGCGGGGACGAGTACCTCGCCCTGCCCCTGAAGGCCGGATGGAATACCGTCGTCGTCCGCACGGCCAATCAGGGTGCGAACTGGTGGTTTGACTTCACCCTGTTCGACCCCACCGAATCCGTTCACGTAGCACCCGTTCCGGGGAGAAATTGAGAGACGAGAGGGAAGGCAGGAAACGGTCGTCGAGTGGCGAGCGGGGCGCTGAGCTTGCTCCCGCGAGCGGGAGCCTGTCGAAGCGTCCGCTCGATGTATCGAGACGACCGCGCGGGCAACGATCGGTAACTACCCGGTAATCACACCATCGCCCGTACCCGTACCTCCCCCTCCACCCACCAGACCTGCAATCACGCTTGACGTTAATCACGCCATACGTTATTATTCTCTCATGATCGTATCGTTCAGGGACGCGGACACAGAACGTCTCAACAACGGTACCCGTGTGAGACGCTTTTTTGCCATCGAGTCGGCGGCGCGACGAAAGCTCAGGCAGCTCCAGATTGCTGGCGCCCTGGAAGACTTGCGCATACCGCCCGGGAACAGGCTTGAAGCACTCAAGGGCGACCGCGCGGGTCAGCATAGCATTCGTGTGAACGATCAGTACCGCGTCTGTTTCCGCTGGACGGCGGCGGGCGCGGAAGATGTAGAGATCGTGGATTACCACTGAGGAAGTGCCACATGTCCAGGCTGAAACCCGTAACGCCCGGCGAGCTCCTGCTTGAGGAGTTCTTGAAACCGATGGGCCTGTCTCAATACCGTCTCGCCAAGGAAATTGGCGTACCTGCTCAGCGCATCGGCGAGATCGTAGCGGGAAAGCGTTCGATTACCGCAGACACAGACCTCCGCCTCTGCAGGTTCTTTGGCCTTTCCAACGGCTACTGGCTTCGCGCTCAGGCTGCTCACGACACCGAAGTTGCGGAAAATGAACTATCACACGAACTGACAACCATCAGGCGGTGGTCTGACGTGGTGGGCGAAACAGCAAAACGCCGCGTTCGTGAGAAGGTGGCTGGACCGGTTTGAGAACAGGCTGGATGCGCGAAACGGTGGTTCGACTTCACCCTGTTCGACCCGACCGAGTCCGTTCGCATCGCTCCGGCGCCGGGGGGGAATTGAGAGACGAGAGGGAAGGGAGGGGCGTTTTGCCCGCTCCCGTTCTTTGTCGGGTTGCGTGATACAGTGTGCCGACCGTGAGATCGTGACAGGTAGAGCGGCATCGCCGAGGCCGCCGCGCCGTGGGAGGCAAGAACCGCAACGCGATGGCACGTGTGGCTGGATTCCCGCCTGCGCGGGAATGACACAATTGCTGCCGGGGAATCTGGGGTAAGAAGCGGGGAACGTTTCGAGCCGCCCCACGGAAATCCAGCCTCAGAACCGCGCAATCGCCGCGTCCAGCCACTTGTTCACGGGTTTTCCTGGAACGTAGTCCCGCGACCACTCGCCGTCGTGCCCGGTGCGAAGGAATTTCAGCCAGCGTTCAAGGAACTGCTCATCGAGGCCAATCGCGGCTGTTTCCCGAACCGTTCGCTCCACGTCGTACGCCACGTAGCGAAACTCGATCGCCCCATCGCACTCAATGGCGTATCCTGCGCGAGGATCCCCGTTCCGCGGTTGGCCGATGGAAGGGATACAGACGTACCGCCGTCCGTTCACCATCCGGTCGATTTCGCGGTGCGAGTGGCCGCAAATGAGCGTGGGGCGGCGCGCCTTTTCCAGAAACCCCGAGTACACCGCATCCGGCATGTCGGGGTGGAGGTACGGAGCACCGGCGGGGTGATGCGTCACCGTCGCGGGAACGCGACAAAAATCGACCTCTACAGCCGCAGGAAGCGACTCGAGGAAAACAAGGTGGGCTCCGGAAAGCTGGTTGAAGGTCCACTCGTCCCAGTCGCGTGGATTCGCGTGCCGTTCCCCGAGCTTCCGAATGGCCAGCATGGACGCGTCGTGGTTGCCCCGCACGGCGCGGGCGCCCAAACGCATCAGCAGTTCCACGCACTCCGCCGGGCGCGGGCCGAACCCCACGATGTCGCCGAGATAGACCATCTCCTCCGCCGTACCTGCGTCCGCCAGAACGGCCTCGAACGCGGCGAGGTTGGCGTGCACATCGGCGATCCAGAGGCGCGTCACCTGACAAACGTCCCCTTCTGCAGGTCGTTGATGGCCTCGCGCAATTCGGCCTGCGTGTTCATGACGATGGGCCCGTGCCACGCCACCGGCTCGCCAATCGGCTTCCCGGCGATGAGGAGGAACCGGACGCCTGCATCGCCCCCTGCTATCGCGAGCTCATCCCCGTCGCCGAACACCGCGAGGTTCTTCGGACCGATCTGGCACTCGCGTTCGAGGTCGAAGTAGTTGCCGCCTTCCACGTCGAACGCGAAGGGATCGGCCTCCGGCGCGAACTGCCCTTTCCCGTCAATTACGTACGCCATCACCGTGTGGCCTTTGGGCACGGGATAACGGAGGTTCCCGCCCGCAGGTACCGACACGTCGAGGTACAACGGCTCTATCACCACGTCCGCCACGGGACCGCGAACCCCGCCCGCTTCCCCGCAGATGATCCGCGCCGTCGTGCCGCCCGGCAGGTCCACCAGCGGAATCTGCGCCGCCTGAATGCCCCGGTAGCGAGGCGGCATCATCTTGTTCGCCGCCGGAAGGTTGGCCCAGAGCTGGAATCCCCTCAGTGTGCCCGTTTCGTCTCCTTTCGGCATCTCCTGATGGATGATTCCGCCACCTGCGGTCATCCATTGCACGTCGCCCGCGGAAATGACGCCTGAGTTGCCCATGCTGTCACCGTGTTCCACCTCGCCGGCAAGCACGTAGGTGATCGTCTCGATGCCACGGTGCGGGTGCCAGGGAAAGCCCTTGATGTAGTCCGCGGGCTTGTTCGAGCCGAAGTCGTCCAGCAGCAGGAACGGGTCAAACTGTGGTACGTGCTCGGCACCAAACACCCGGTTCAGATGCACTCCTGCGCCCTCGAGTGTCGGCCTCGCCCGCAGAACCTTTTTGATTTTTCTGGTTTCCGCCATGGTGTCGCCCTCTCCGGTTCCACGAAACGGTCCGCTCAAAGCTGCTCCGAAATTCGTGCTTGGTAGCTCACCGGGAAGTCAGCCGGCAATGTGCCGTGTCCACTCCCCGTACAACCGCTCAATCTCCTCCAGCCCCTCGTACCGCTTGTAGATGACGCGACTGCAGAGGTGACACTCCGTCCCTTCCCCTGCTTCGTTCACCACATACTGGAAGTCCCACGCCGGGTTGAACCGCTTCTCCTCGTCGTTCCGCCCGCCGCCTGAAGGCGACATGGCGATCCTGACCGGTGCCGTCTGGTCGAACATCTGGAGAAAAAGTATGGAGCCGTCGCCCGGGCGCCCGAACATAAGTGGCAGGCTGAAGCGCCGCCGGCTCCATGAGTGGGCGAGGCTGTGGCCGGCATACGTCCGCCCGGGGTCTCCGAGGGCAGGGTCTTCGACAGACGCGTGGCAGACCGCGTTGGCTCCACCCTCGCCATGGACGTCCGGCGCCATGGCGTTGAGCATCCCGTCGGCATCCAGGAAATGCAGCGCCGGACTGTGGGGCGCATTAATGTAACTCGCCCAGAAGAAACCGAACCATCTGCCGGCACGCGGCGGCCGGTGTAGCCTCGCCGTGAACCGCATGTCAATGGTGTGGGGCTCCAATACCTCGAACACAGTCTCTGATTCGACGCCGGTAAGCGGGGTCGGCGATTGATGGAGGCTGGCCGACGTTTTCGAGAGGCGCCTCAACTCCATCGGTGCGTGGCGCGGCTCGAAGTTGTCCACCCCTTCGTCCGTCATGAAGAGGTCATCCATGCAGTGTTCGAGATTGAGCCCTGCGTAGAACGGTACGAAGCAGTTTTCCGGGGCGTGTGCACTGGTCAGTGACCAGATGCCGTTGTATCCCGGGCGATGGGACGCAAAGTCGCCCGCACCGGCTTCGTTGTTCACGACGACGACGAAAAGCTCGCTCGTTTTCAACAGCACGCTGTCCATGTGGTATCCCTTCCCCGCATCCAATCCTCCCGGTCCCTTCCGTCATGTTGCAGGATAGTGCCCTCATGGGGCGGGGGCAAGCACGGGTAACAGCCACCCGGTACCGCTATTGATTTCGCGGCCCGGCCGTCGGTACCTTCGCTTGCAGAACCTCCCGCAACCACCCCGAAAGAGGTAGTCCGCCATGCCTGCCCCATCGCGCCCGAACATCCTGCTCCTGATGACTGACCAGCAACGGTACGACTCCCTCGGTTGCTACGGCTTCCCCGCCGCGATGGG
>Ga0208939_1000500_pt1 | contig 31935 bp, 35 predicted proteins | sample AD_STIC12_MetaG_FD_184437 | JGI IMG/M metagenome (GOLD analysis project Ga0208939, IMG submission 184437) | Active sludge microbial communities of municipal wastewater-treating anaerobic digesters from USA - AD_STIC12_MetaG (SPAdes) (version 2) | ecosystem: Engineered > Bioreactor > Anaerobic >...
GATCGACACGGCGGCGGATGCGGAAGTGAATTGGGTGATCCGGTTGATCACGTCGATCCGGTCGACGCGGTCGGACCTCAACGTGCCGGCGGGGGCCAAAGTGCCATTCGCGCTGGTGGGCGCTTCGGCGGAGAGTGAGAAACGGCTGCAGACATATCAGTCGCTGATCGAGCGGCTGGCGCGGCTGGAGTCCGTGTCGGCTGCGAAGGAGGCGCCGAAGGGCGCGATCCGCATCGTGCTGGACGAGGCGACGGCGTGCATCGACGTGGCGGCTCTGATCGACCTGAAGGTCGAGATTGCGCGGCTGGAGAAAGAGATCGCGCGGCACAAGGGCGACATCGCGGGCATCGCGAAGAAGCTGTCGAATGAGCAGTTCGTGGCGAAGGCGCCGCCAGAGGTGATCGAGGAACAGCACACGCGCAACGCAGCGGCGGAAGCGGCGCTGGTGAAGCTGGGCGATGCACTGGTGCAGTTGAAGGCGGCGGGCTAGAGGCGGGCTTCTCTAACAGCGGCAGGCGTGCTTGTTTCTCTCCAAAATGATCGGGGAGAAGCGTGATGAGATCTGTCGCTTTTGTTGCGGCTGTTGCGGCTGTTGCGGCGTTGAGCGCTGGGTGTGCGCAGACGCCTGTTGCTCCGGTCGCGCCGATTCAGGTGGCGGCGGCGCCGCCAGTGGCTGCGCCTGTGCCGACGACATCGCTTGCTGCGCCTGCCGATGCGCCGCCGCCGAAGGCGCAAGTTGCGGGGCCGTATGCTGTCTCCACATTGTCCGAGGCGACGCTGAAGTCGCACACGGTCTATCGTCCGACGGATATTTCCGGGTTCTCGGGCGACAAGCGGCTGCCGATTGTGGCGTGGGGCAATGGCGCGTGTTCGAATGCGGGGCTGCTGTTCCAGACATTCCTGAAGCAGGTGGCGAGCCATGGCTATGTGGTGATCGCGTCAGGCCCGAAGGACGCGCCGCTGCCGGCGTTTGCTGCGCAGCGGCCGGGACAGGTGACGGATACGCCTGACCCGAACTCCGGTATCAAGTCAGCGCAGACGAAGGATGCGGACCTGCTGGCGGCTGTCGACTGGGCGATCGCGGAGAATGCGCGCGCGGGCAGTCCGTATTTCGGGAAGCTGAACCCGGACAAGGTTGCGGTGATGGGCCAGTCGTGCGGCGGGCTTCAGGCGACGGCTGTATCGGGCGATCCGCGCATCAAGACAGTGGTGATCTGGAACAGCGGTGTGTTTTCGGGTGGCGCGAATAGCGCCGGCGCGCGGCTGAGCGGCGCGACGAAGGAGATGATCCCGGCCTTTCACGCGCCGGTCGCCTACTTCCTCGGCGGACCGAGCGATATTGCGTATGCAAACGGGAAAGATGACTTTGCGCGCGTTACGACCGTTCCGGCATTTCTGGGCAGCATCAATTCGGGGCATGGCGGCACGTTCAATCATCCGAACGGCGGGTGGTTCGCAGAGGTAGGCGTCGCCTGGTTGGACTGGCAGCTGAAGGGCGATGCGAAGGCCGCGACGTATTTCGAGGGGGCTGACTGCGCATTGTGCAGGAATCCGATCTGGGAAGTTGCCAGGAAGAACATGAATTAGCGCAGCCGCTCGCCTCGCCTGAGGGTGAGAAGTTGCGGATGGCAGGCTGGACGAACTCAGCCTGATACGGAGAATGCAGGCGGTATTCACGCATCAGGAGGCTGGCATGCGTGCATGGGTGGTGGCGTTGGCGGTTCTGGCTTCGGCTTGCACAAGTATGGAGGCCCCCGTGGCGAAACCGGAATGGACGTTGCTGATCCATGGCGGCGCGGGCGTGATGCGCCGGGCCGAGATGACGCCTGAGGTCGACGCGGCCTACCGCGCCGGGCTGAACGATGCGCTGGAGGCTGGATCGAAAGTTCTGGCCAGCGGCGGGCAGGCGGTTGATGCGGTGGAAGCTGCGGTGCGCGTGCTTGAGGACAATCCCAACTTCAACGCTGGCAAGGGAGCTGTGCTGACGCGCGAAGGCGTGGCGGAGCTGGATGCGTCGATCATGGATGGGCGCGATCGCAAGGCGGGCGCGGTGGCGCAGGCGCGGACGGTGAAGAACCCGATCCGCGCGGCGCGCTATGTGATGGAGCAGAGCGGGCGCGTGATGTTCGCGGGCAAGGCAGTGGACGAGATGGCGGCGACAGCGGGGCTGGAGATCGTGCCGCCGGAGTATTTCATTACGCCACGCAGGCTCGATGCGCTGAAGCGCGCGATGGCGGGCGACCTGCAGCCGATGGATCGTTACGGCACCGTTGGCGCGGTTGCGATGGACAGCAAGGGCAATCTCGCGGCGGCGACATCGACGGGTGGCATGAACGCCAAGCCGCCGGGGCGTGTGGGCGATGCGCCGATCATCGGCGCCGGAACGTATGCCGACAATGCATCGTGTGCCGTGTCATCGACGGGCGATGGCGAGTATTTCATCCGGGCGAGCGTGGCGCGCATGATCTGCGCCCGCGTGGCCATGCAGGGCATGAGCGCGGAGCAGGCAGCGAAGGCGACGCTGGATGAGGTGGCGGCGCTGGGCGGCACGGGCGGCGTGATCGTGCTGAGCCATGATGGCAGCGCGGCGCTGAGCATGAACACGGAAGGCATGTTCCGCGGGCGGGCTGATGCGACAGGGTTCAGACGCGTGGGGATTTATACGGACGAGTGAGGAGCGGGCGCTTCGCGCACTTTGCTTTTTGGGACTGGGTCCCCGCCTTCGCGGGGAACGCGGACTTAAAGATCCGCTTCCAGTGCGCGCCGCCATTTTTGCTGGTGACGGACCATCGCTCGCGGGCCATGCTCTGCCCAACAGGGAGAGCCGTATGGACCTGCTCGTGAAGAAGTCGGCGTTGGCCGAGACGACATTGATGGCGGCGAAATTGCCGGCGGTGGCGGATGGCGAGGTTGAGCTGAAGGTCGATCTGTTTTCGTTGACGGCGAACAACATCACCTATGGCGCGTTCGGAGACTTCCTGAAGTACTGGCAATTCTATCCGGCGCCTGAGGGATGGGGGCGCGTGCCGGTGTGGGGCTTTGCTACGGTGACGGAGAGCAAATCACCGAGCGTGAAAGTTGGCGAGCGGGTCTATGGCTATCTGCCCATGTCGACGCTGTTCAGGCTGAAGCCGGGTGCGCGGCGGCATGGCGGGTTCTCGGATGAGAGCGCGCATCGCGCGGGGCTCGCGCCGGTTTACAATGGCTATGTCTTCAATGCGGAAGACCCGCTCTATGCGCCCGACACGGAGGCGCTGCAGGTGTTGTTCAGGCCATTGTTTACGACGTCGTTCCTGATCGACGATTTCGTGGCTGACAATGGGTATTTCGGCGCGAAGCAGGTGGTTTTCTCGAGCGCGTCGGCGAAGACATCGTATGCGGCGGCACAGCTGCTGAAGGCGCGGGGCGATGTGAAGGTGATCGGGCTGACATCGCCGGGCAATGTCGGGTTCACGCAGAAGTTGGGCTTCTATGATAGCGTCGTGCCGTATGGCGAAATCGGGTCGCTCGATGGGTCCGTATCGACCGTATTCATTGATATCGCGGGCGATGCGACTGTGCGCGGGGCGGTGCATCGAACGTTTGCCGACAATCTGAAATACAGCTGCGCGGTTGGCGCGACGCACTGGGATGCGCCGCGTGCGGACGAGAAGCTGCCGGGGCCGCAGCCGCAGATGTTCTTCGCGCCGAGCATTGTTCAGAAACGCATTGCGGACTGGGGCGGTGCGGGGTTCCAGCAACGCGTTGGCGAAGCGTGGCGCGCTTTCCTGCCCACGGCGGCGAAGACGACACGTGTGGTCGAGGGGCGCGGGCTGGAAGCTGCCGCAAGCGTGTTTGCCGATCTGGCGACGGGCAAGGCGCGGCCGGATGATGGCCATGTGATCCGGTTGGCGTAGGAATAGCGAGCAAAGACAAGGCGGCCAGTCTGTTAATGCCGGCGTGATACCGCTGGGATCATGACCACCCGCATCGAAGCCGCCATCGACCGCCTCCGCGCCTTGCCGGAGGCCGAGCAGGAAATGCTGGCGGCGGAGATCGAGCTGCTGTTGTCGGAGCCTGCGTCCATGCTGACGATGGAACAGTGGGGCGAGGTGGAAGCCGAGCTCGACAGCGATGATGGTATTCGGCTTTCACATAACGACGTCATGCTCCGCATGCGCACGAGGTTCGGCCGATGAAGATCACCTGGCGTCCACGCGCGGCTGACGATTTCGAACAGCTGATCGAGCTGTCATCGGCGGGGCATACCGCCAATGCATCGCGTGACAAGTCGCTGCTGGAGAACCGCATCCTGCAGCTGATCAAGTTTGATCAGCTGGGGCGGAAATCGCGCCGCATCGGCGTGCGCGAACTGCCGATCGAGGGAACGCCCTACGTGGTGGTCAACCGGCGGCTGGATGACGAGCTTCTGATCCTGCGCATCTTCCACAATGGCAAGGCTACGCTGAGCTAGCGATTGATCTGTGCTGGGCACGGCTCCGAACTGGCGAATGCCGGCTGCTGGTGTATTAAAGCGGCGGGATAGTGACTCGGGGCGGCCATGGCGGAAAAACAGGAAGTCCTGACGATCGGCGCGGCCATGGAAGGCCTGCCGCCGGATTTCCAGTTCTTCGCAGAGCGTTTTCGCACATCTGTGCAGCCAGGCCTTGTCGCGCGCGAAGCCGACCGCGAGGCGGCGGTGAAGAAGCAGCGGAACTTCACGATCATCGGCGTGCTGCTAGGTCTGGCGGTCTTCTTTGGCGGCGGGACGTTCTTCGGAGAAGACGGCTGGATGTTCGGCGGCTTCATCGGAGTGGCGGCCGCTATCGGTCTGGTTGCGTGGGGATCGCAGGCGCTGGAGAAGCTGAAGACCCAGACAAAGCTGATGCTGATCGAGCCCGTCTCGGCCGAGTTCGGCATGGACTACCAGCTGACGCCCGGTCAGCCGCAGGACATGTACACATTCCGCTCCCTGGGGCTGGTGCCGGGGTGGGATCGCGCGAAATACGAAGACAGGCTCACCGGCGCGCGCAACGAAACGCCGTTTGAATTCTACGAGGCGCATCTTGAAGAGAAGCGCACGACGACGGATTCCAAGGGCCGTACGCGCACGACGTGGGTAACGGTGTTTCGCGGCCAGTGCCTGGTGGTGAAGTTTCACAAGCAGTTCAATGGCGTCACAAAAGTCTATCGCGACATGGGCATGCTCAACTGGTTCGCGAAACTGGGCCAGGCGGGCAAGAGCGAGAAGGTGAAGTTGGAAGACGTGGTGTTCGAGAAATCATTCGAGGTGTTTTCGACCGACCAGATCGAGGCGCGCTTCATCCTGACGCCGGACTTCATGGAGCGACTGCTGGGCCTCGAACGCGCTTTCAAGGGGAAGCAGGTTCGGTGTGCGTTTGCGGGCGGCGAGATGTTGCTGTGCTGCGAGGGCAAGAACCTGCTCGAAGCCGGATCGATGTATCGCAAGATGGACGATCTTGGGCGTGTGCAGGAGATGCTTCAGGATTTTGCGGCTATCTTCCTGCTGATCGATGCGATGAGCCAGCGGTTGACGCCGGATGCGCTGCGCGGCCCCAACGGCTGATGCGATGACGCCGGACTGGCCTGCCTGTGGAAAGTGCGGCGCGGCGCTGAAGCCGAACGCCAGGTTCTGTTCGCGTTGCGGCGAGGAACTGACAGCTGAGGAACATGCTCGGGCCTGTCAGGTGGAGGCGCCGGAGCCGATCAACACGCCGCAGGACTGCCTGGGGTGCAATCAGCCAATCCAGTTGGCGCAGCTTCTTGAGCCGCTTTACGAATTCATCGTTGGAGACGGTTCCACCAAACAGGCGGCGACGGAAGCGCAGCAGGCGCGCGAGGCAGGCAAGACGCTGCTGGCGTGGACGGGCGCTATCGAAGAGCGGGTGCGCCGCCTGAAGCTTGGCCCCGCTGAGCATGCGGCCCTGCTGGCCGACCCGGTTATCGCAGAGTACGCGCGGGTGGCGCTGATCGAGAGCGCTGCGGCGCCGTTCTGGCTTGGTTACCGGCTGCCCGATTGTGTGGTTCTGGATTGTCCGCATTGCGGGCGGGCGGACCCGGCCGGGTTGCAGGCGGCGGCGCAGGCCGGTCTTGATGCGATCGACCGCCTGCCGCGCTAGGGCTGGGCGGGGCTTCACGCGGTGCGCGAAAATGCTGGAGTCGCGGGGCGAGTCACGCCTATGTCGGCCAATCAACTTGGGATGCGCGATATGAAAAAGCCCTGGCTAGAGCGGGTCCTTGAGGGCGGTCTTTTCCGTGCCCGCTGGCTGATGGCGCCGTTCTATGTGGGCCTGATCGCTGCCGTGGTCGCGCTGCTGGTGGTGTTCTTCCAGGAGCTGATCCACCAGATCCCGATGTTGTGGACGTTCGATCCCGTCACGCACGCCTACGCCATGACGGCTGACGACGCGATCATGCTGGCGTTGTCGCTGATTGACCTGTCGCTGGCGGCGAACCTCGTCGTGATCGTGATGTTTTCGGGCTATGAGAACTTCGTCTCGAAGATCGACACGGGCGAGAGCGAGGATCGTCCCGAATGGATGGGGACGGTGGATTTCTCGGCGCTCAAGCTGAAGCTGGTCGCCTCGATTGTCGCCATCTCCGGCATCGCGCTGCTGAAGAGCTTTCTGTCGCTTGGCGACGGTGGAGAGTTCGATGCGGTCGCCCGCGACAAGCTGATGTGGCAGGTCATCGTCCATGTGACCTTCGTGGTCTCTGGCGTGCTGCTCGCGCTGATGGACTGGCTGACCGGCCACCAGAAAGGCCACTAGGCTCCCCACATCAGTACCCGGAATAAAAAGGTCCCGTCGACATAGCCGACGGGACCAAAGGGTGATTCTCGGGGGAGAGAATGATTGTGTTGTCGCCCCCTGCGGCGCCGACCCCACGTTCGGAAAGGGGCGATGACGGGATTGTTTGAGGCGCAATTGCGGCACGGCAGTTGACACCGCCCGTAGCAAGTTCTGGATTCCCCGATGAAGCCTGCACAAGACAGGGGGAAGCGGATGAGGGCGGCGCTGCGACAACTTGGGCTGGCGCTTGCCTTCATGTTCGCGGCGATGCCGGCATTCGGACAGGGAACGGCGGAAGATTATAGCCGCGCTGAAAGCCTGCGGACACGGGTGTTCGGTCTTGTCGCGGGCGTTGTCGATGAGCCGACATTCTCGGATGACTCAAAAACCCTTGTCTATCGGCGCACGGCAAAGGGCGGTGGGTATGAGTTCGTGCAGGTGGACCTGGTCGCGCTGACGAAGACGGCGGCATTCGACCAGCCGGCGATCGCGAAGTCGCTGGAGGGCGCCACCGGAAGGCCGTGGAAGGGCGGGTATCTTCCCTTTGCGAATTACAGGCTCTCGGCGGATCGCGCATCGATGGAGTTCGAGGCGAACAACGCGAAGTGGCGATGCCTGTCTGCGGTGTGGACCTGCGAGAAGCTGGAAGACGTGAACCGCCCGCCGCCAGTGCTGGGCATGGGGCCGCGCAATCCGATCGGCACGGGCCGGCCAGACAAGCCCGATCTCAAGCCGGTGAAATCGCCAGACGGCAAAGCCGAGGCGTTTGTTCGCGACAACAATCTTTTCGTTCGCGATCTCTCAACGCAGGCGGAGCGTCAGCTGAGCTTCGATGGCGAACAGGCGAGCTATTATGTCGTCACGGCCGGAAGCTGGTCGCCAGATAGCAGCATGCTCGCGGTGTCGCGCACCCGGCCAGGCCAGGAGCGCTATGTCCATTATGTCGAAAGCGCGCCGGACGGATCGCGTGAACCGGTGCTGACGGAGCTGTTCTACCAGAAGCCGGGTGATGTGCTGACAGATCGCCAGCCCGTGCTGATCGAGGTCGCTACGGGAAAGGCCACCGTTATCGATCGGAAGCTGTTTCCCAACGCCTACACGCAGTCAGAGCCGAAATGGTGGAAGGACGGGCGGGGCTTTCACATCCGCTACAACCAGCGCGGCCATCAGGTCTATCGCGTGATCGAGGTGAACCGGCAGGGCGCGGCGCGGGCGATCATCGACGAACAATCGAAAACCTACATCGAATACAATTCGAAGACGGTGTTCGAGCCGGTCAATGACGGCAAGGAAATGGTCTGGATGTCGGAGCGGGATGGCTGGAACCATCTTTATCTTTATGACGGCGTGAAAGGCGTGGTGAAGAAGCAGATCACCAAGGGCGCATGGGCTGTTCGCGCCGTCATCAATGTCGACCAGAAGCGGCGCGAGATCACGTTCAGCGCCAACGGCATGCGGCCCGACGAAGATCCGTATTTCACGCACTTTTATCGTATCAATTTCGACGGCACGGGGCTCATCGCGCTGACGGACGGTGTGGGCACGCACACCGTAACGTTCGCGCCGAATTATTCGGTCTATATCGATACCTGGTCGCGCGTGGACATGGCGCCGGTGACGCAGCTGCGCCGTTCATCAGACGCACAGGTGCTGATGGAACTGGAGCGCGCATCCACGGATGCGCTGCTGGCGGCGGGCTGGTCGCCGCCTGAGGCTTTCGTTGCGAAGGGCCGGGACGGAAAAACGGACATCTACGGCGTCATCATCAAGCCGACGAATTTCGATCCGGCGAAGACGTATCCAGTGATCGAGAATGTCTACGCCGGCCCGCAGGGCGCGTTCACGCCCAAGAGCTTCGCCGCTTATCGCCCGGCGCAGGCCATGGCCGAGCTTGGTTTCATTGTCGTGCAGATGGATGGAATGGGCACGAACTATCGCTCCAAAGCGTTCCACGATGTGGCATGGAAGAATTTGAAGGACGCGGGCTTTCCTGATCGCATCCTCTGGCACCAGGCCGCCGCAGCGAAATATCCGTGGTACGACATGAGCCGTCTCGGCATTTATGGCGGCTCTGCCGGCGGCCAGAATGCGATGGGCGCTCTGCTGTTCCACAACGATGTTTACGACGCTGCATGGTCGTTCGCGGGCAGTCACGACAACCGCGTCGACAAGGTGTGGTGGAGCGAACAGTATCTCGGCTGGCCAGTCGGGCCGGAATACGCCGCCGCTTCCAACGTGGACAATGCCGGGCTGTTGCGAGGCAAGCTCGCGCTGGTGGTCGGAGAGCTCGACACGAACGTCGATCCATCATCGACCTACCAGGTGGTCGATGCGCTGATCAAAGCTGGCAAGACATTCGACTTTATCATGCTGCCGGGCGTCGGGCACAGCGAAGGCGGGCAATATGGCGAGCGCCGGCGCTGGGACTTTTTCGTCGAGGCGTTGATGGGTGTTCAGCCGCCTGATCGCAATACGCCGAAGCCGGCGCCGGCCGGGCCAGTAGTCACGCCGCCTGTATCGAGCGCCGATGGCGTAGCAGCGCAGGCAAACTAGCCGTCAGCGCGGAGGGACGCCTGCTTCGCTGACCATGATGAAGAAGTCCTCCGTGGGCTTCCATCCATCCGGCATGTGCTGGTTGGCAGCTGCGGGGACGTGCAGAAACACGGCGGGTTGATCGTAGAAGGACAGGCGCGCGATCTCGACAACGTTGTATTGCTTGATGCGGTCTTTCTGGAACCAGCGCGCGTCCTGGTCTTTCATCTTTTCCGGCCAGCCGCCCTTCTCGTTCATGCGCGTCTTCATGATCTCGGCGCGATCCGACCAGCCCGCGGCCTTGACCGCCTCTTCGACATCCGGCGTCCAGTCGGCGGCCGAGAACATCATCTCAGCGTCGATAATGTGAACGTAAGAACTGGCGGCGGATGTCGTCGCGCACGCGCCGGCAGCCATGGCGATTACGACCGGAAGAGTGCGGAGCAGGTTCATGATGCTTCCCGTCTGATGCGTCGATCTCAGTCCGCGAACGTGCCGATGACGGGCACGTGGTCGGACGGCTTGCCCAGCGTATCCATGCCGCGCGCCGCACGGTGGATGGCGATCGACTGGAGGCGGTCGGCTGCCTGCGGCGAGCACATGAGGTGGTCGATGCGAATGCCCCAGTCCTTCTGCCAGGCGCCGGCCTGGTAGTCCCAGAAGGTGTATTTCTGCATGCGCCCGTCACGCGCCATGAAGGCGTCCGTGTATCCGAGATACTGCAGCTTGCGGAAGCGCTCGCGCGTGGCTGGGAAGGCAAGTGCATCTTCGCCCCACACGCGCGGATCCCAGCAGTCTTCATCGCGCGGGATGCAGTTGTAGTCACCAGCGAGAACGACGGCTTCTTCCGTTTCGAGCAGAGCCGTTGCGCGCTGGATCAAACGATCCATCCAGCGCAGCTTGTAGTCGTACTTGTCGCCGGGCCGCGGATTGCCGTTGGGCAGGTAGACAGAGGCCACGCGGACAGGACGCGGGGCTTCGATCAGCACTTCGAGATAGCGGCTCTGTTCGTCTTCCGGCTCGCCGGGCAAGCCGCGCACTTCATCGGAGATGCGATGCTTCGAGAGCACCGCGACGCCGTTATAGGTCTTCTGGCCGAACACCGCGCAGTTGAAGCCCAGCGCCTCGATCTCTTCGCGCGGAAACTTCTCGTCGATGCATTTGATTTCCTGCAGGCACCAGACATCTGCATCGCAGGTCTTCAACACCTCCAGCACTGTTGGAAGGCGCGCGTTGACGGAATTGACGTTCCAGGTGGCAATCTTCATCGCATGGTTGATAGCGCGATTGGCCGGAAACGGAAGCGCTTGCGGAGCAATCGAATGAAGATTACAATCGTAATCTTAGCGGTAGTGGATCGCCGCGCGCCGTCAAAATCAGGAGACGTTCATGGCCATGCAGGCTGGTACTCTGCGGGAAGGCGAACCTGTATCTGAAATCAACACAACACCTTTGATCGATGTGATGTTGGTGTTGCTCATCATGCTGATCGTGACGCTGCCGCCGCAGCGCCATACGGTGAAGCTGGATACGCCTGTTCCTTGTTCGGACTGCGCAGAGGCGCCGGAGACGCCTGCACCCGTGCGGATAGGGGTCGACTTCGACGGATCGATCACCTGGAACGGCGAAGTGGTCTCGCGCGTGGGTCTGGAGCAGCGGCTGAGTGTGGAAGCGAAGCGAGCGATGCAGCCGGAACTGCGCATCGAGCCCCATCGGCTCGCCAAGTATGGCGTCGTGGCGCACGTCATGGCGGCGGCCCAGCGACTGGGTATGACGCGGATGGGCATAATCGGGGACAGTTAGCGGGCTGTTCCCCTAGAAGCCGCGGAACTCGACCACTTCGCTCTGCGGTGCGCGCTCCGCGTAGAGATCGTTCACCGCTTCGTCGGGATCGGGCACGCCAAGCGCCATGCCAGCGTAAAGCATGTGATGCTCGTCGAGATTGAAATGGTCGTGCAGCTCGACGCGCAGCCGGGCCCAGCATTCCTGCATGCAGGTGCCCCAGCCGCGCTCCTCGGCAAGCAGGGCGATGGTCTGCATATACATGCCCATGTGCGCCCACTGTCCGTGACCCATGCGGCGGTCGATGATCAGGAACAGGCCGACAGGCGCGCCAAAGAAGCGGTAGTTGTTGGCGAACCACTGGATGCGGCCGGCGCGGTCTTCCTTCGGTATGCCGATCTTGGCGTACATCATCTCGCCCACGCGCTTGCGGCGCTCGTTATAGACCGGGTCGATCGCGTTCAGATCAGGATAGACGGGCCGATCGCCGGGCACGACGCCCATCGGGTCTGCGGCGAGCACGCGATGCGCGATGCCGATGACCTCGTCTTTTGCGGCGCCTGTAACGGCGATCACCTTCCACGGCTGCAGGTTGCCGCCTGAAGGCGAGCGCTGTGCGGTTTCCAGCAGCTCGGCGAGCTGGTCGCGCGGGATGGGGGTGTCGAGGAATCCCCGCGTCGAGATTCGTTGCCGTACCGCTTCGGTTACATTCATTGCTGAGCCCTCTGCGGCGACCTTAGCCACGGCATGGCGAGCATTGGAAGTCGTCGCGCCAAATCGGGCAGGAACATGGCTCGCAACATGACCATTTGTTCGGTTGACCCTCTGGGTAGAACACGCCGAGCCTTGCGGCTCACACAGTCTGCGGATCGGGGCCGAACATGACACAGCCAATGATTGCGACCCTCATTGCGGTCGGCGTCATCGCTATCGCTTTCCTGGCCGTGCTCGGCCTGATGCGGCCGAAGCGGATCACGCTGGTCGATTATCCCGAACTCCCTGCGCCGCCGAAGGATGACACGTCCGGGGCGGGACCGACGATGCAGGCCTGAGCGCGTCTGGCCGGAACTACATCCGCCTGAACGGGTTCAACCGGGACCGATCCCGGAGGCTGTGATGAGGACATTGCTGACGACGCTGGTGGCGATCTGGGGAATTTGCGCCCTTGTCGCGTGTGGCACGGCTGCAGGCGGGTATGACGGCGTTTCCCGCTTTGCTGGCGCATATGGGCCATTTTACGGGCCGGGGAGTCCGCCGCGCGAGCAGCCGGTTTCTGAGGTTCCGGTTCCCGCAGGGCCGCGTGGAGCGATTTGAGCTGCGAAACCTGTGTAAGGCAGGCGCGGATTCTTCAGCTTGCGGTCAAACCGTTGCGTGGCGTTCAGGTTCGCATGCGAAACTGTTCATATGAAAAAGCTCCTCGCACTTGCGGCTGTTCCGGCCGCGCTCATCGGCCTGAGCGCCTGCTCGTCGGTCTATGACTACGGGTATGGCGACTATGGCTATAGCGACTATGGCTACGACAGCTACGGCTACAACGACTACGGTTCCAGCTATGGCAACGGCTACTACAGCCCGTCCTATGGTAGCGGCATCTGGTACGACGCGTACTACGACGATTTTTACGGTCCCGTGTACGGCGGCTATTGGGCGTCGGATGGCTACTTCTGGTACCAGACCCGCATCGGCGGCAGCTATCTGCGCGACCACAGCAGGCATTTCCGGCGGGATAATTATCGCGGCTACAAACAGTACCGCTATCAGGACAATCGCGGCGGCAATCATGGCGATCGCGGGCGCGACAATGACCGCGACAGGTATCCGCCGCTGTTCTCAGGCAAGAACGACAATCGCGATCGGGATCGTGGGCGCGATGACAATCGCGGACGGGACAATGATCGGCCGCGGGCAAATCCGCCGGGTGGCGGTCAGTGGAATGGCGGTGGCAACAACGGTCAGAATGGCGGACGCGGGAATGATCGCGGCGGCAACAATGACGGCAGGAACCCGCCCCTGTTCCAGGGACAGCAGCCTCCGCGTGCAACGCCGACGCCACCTCCTCAGCTTGATGGCGGGCAGCGCGGTAATGGCAATCGGTACAATCCAGCCGGCGGTAGAAACCGCGGACGTGATGACGATCGCGGCGGTGACCGTAGCGGTGATCGGGGCGGACGCGACAATGGACGTCAGGGCGCGCAGGGTGGTTCACAGCCGCAGCAGGCAGCGCCTGCTCCGCCGCCGCAACAGCAGCGGAACAATGATCGGAACGATGATGATCGCGGCCAAGGGGGCCGGCCCAACAAATACAATCCGGGTAAGAGCGACGATGGCGGGAAGAGCCGTGATCGTGGCGGACGTGGCGGGCGCCAGAACTAGGCTCGCTCGCGCATCGTAATGTTATGAAGATCCAAGACGTAGCGCCCGGCCCCCAAGGCCGGGCGTTCTGCGTTTGGGGTCAGACCGAGAAGCTGGTGCCGCAGCCACAGCCGCTGGTGGCGTTCGGGTTGTGAACGCGAAACGCGGCGCCGATGATTTCTTCCACGAAGTCGATTTCCGAGCCTGCCAGGAAGGGCTGGCTCGCCTCGTCGATCGCGACCTTGGCCCCGTCACGCTCGATTACCTTGTCGTCGGCGTTCGCCTTGTCTGCGAAGCCGAAGCGGTAGGAAAATCCCGAACAGCCCCCACCTATCACTTCGACGCGCAGCATCGTGCCCGCCGGCTGGCCGGTGGTGATCTTGTTGATCCGCCGCGCCGCAGAGGCGCTGAGGCCGATTTCCGTGGTTGCTGTCGCAGTATCAGCCATTTGGGGCCTTAATTCGTTGTTCGCAGCATCTCAGATATGAAGCCGGAAGCTTAAAGGGAAGTCTACCATGCCCCCTCCTGCCCACACGAAGGGGTTTACTGCGCCTCCGCGAGCGGTCTTTGCGACCAATCCGGATCTGTCGCGCGGGCGGCTGCATGCTGAGTCCCCCAGCGCCACCCGCACCGAATTCCAGCGCGACCGCGACCGGATCATCCATTCGGACGCCTTCCGCCGCCTGAAGCAGAAGACACAGGTGTTCGTCGCGCATGAGGGCGACCATTACCGGACGCGGCTGACCCACTCGTTGGAGGTCTCGCAGATTGCCCGCACGGTGGCGCGGGTGCTGGGGCTGGATGAGGACCTCGCCGAGGTTCTGGCGCTGGCCCATGACATCGGGCATCCGCCGTTTGGTCATGCCGGCGAGACGGCGCTGAACGAAGTCATGGAGCAGTATGACGGCTTCGATCACAATGCGCAGGCGTTGCGCGTGCTGACCAAGCTCGAGCGGAAGTATCCGAAATTCGACGGGCTGAACCTGACATGGGAGACGCTTGAAGGCGTCATCAAGCACAACGGCCCACTGGTGACGCCGGACAAGCCGCTCGAAGACCTGCCTGCCGCCTTCCGTGACTACGAGGCGTTGCAGTCGCTGGAGCTTGATACGTTTGCAGGTCCCGAGGCGCAGGTCGCGGCCCTGGCGGATGACATCGCGTACAACAATCACGACATTCTCGACGGCGTTCGCGCGGGCATGCTCGATATCGACGACCTGCTGGACATTCCGCTGACCGGCGATGTGCTGCGCGCGGTGCGCGCGGAGTTTCCCGCGCTTGAGCATGATCGCGTGTTGGCCGAGATGGTGCGCAGACTGATTGGCATCTGGACGCGCGATCTCATTTCCGAATTCCAGAACCGGGCGGCGCTTGCGAAGCCGGAATCGGTTGAAGAGGTGAGGGCGCTGGAACGTCCGCTTGCGGCATTCTCCGACGATCTGCTGGAAAAGCAGAAGCCGCTGCGCGAGTTCCTGTTCAATCGCATGTACCGACACCCGAAGGTCAATCGGATGATGAGTCAGGCGCGCCGCGTGGTGCGTGAGTTATTCGGCCTTTATTTCGCGGAACCCGAAGCGCTGCCGGCGCCGTGGCGCGAGCGCGCGAATGCGGCAGACGCAATGAAGCGCGCGCGCATCGTCTGCGACTATATCGCGGGCATGACGGACACGTACGCAATCGACGAGCACCGCCGACTGTTCAATCTTGAGCGGTGGGTGTGAGAACCCAGGGCGGATGTTGGGTGAGAGCCCCTTCCGTCTCGCCGCGAAGCCGCGGCGATCCACCTCCCCCAGTCCTGCGGACTTAGGGAGGCAAGGCGCCGGTGGTTTGCCTCCCCATGCGGAGCAGGGGGAGGTGGATCGCGTGAGAAGCACGCGAGACGGAGGGGGATCGCGCGGTGAGCGCGACCGTCAAAACCGGGTTCCAAGTCTTTCCTGTTCGTTAACGCACGTTTGGCAGGGTTCCAGGCTGGCGGGACGTGGGCGCCCGCATGCTCAGGAAAGCTCCGGTTCCGGCCATGACCCGCTATTCTCGATCTGTGATCCCCGGCCGTCCGCAAGAGAGCGGCGAAGCTGAAGACAGCGCCAGCCTCGATCGTGTCATCTTCGGCTCGAAGAAAAAGCCGATCACGCCACCGGCCAATGATCGCGACAACGACTATCCCGATCCGATGGACATGGATGTCGACGAAGCGGGCTTCCTCGTTGAACGGTCCACCAAGGATCGTCGCAACGAGAACGGCGAGCGCCGCAAGAAGGCGGATCGCCGGAATGCCGATAGCCGTCGCAAGTCTGATTACACGCCGCTGCGCGAGAGTGGGGCGCCGCATCGCGGAGGCGATGTCGGAAGCCGTGGGCCGATCCTGCTGGTTGGCGCACTGGTAATCGTTGCCGTGTTCGGCGTGGTCGTGTGGAACGCTTATCGCGAAGGCGTGCGGACGGACGAAGTTGAAGCGACGCCGCAGCTTGCATCCGCCGGTGCGTTTAAGACGCCGCCGCGTGAGATCGCCCTGCCGGTCGCTGACGCAGAGCCTGCCGAGATTCTGGAACAGCTAGAGGGCGGGCCTGCGCCTGTCGCAGATACGCCGCCGGAAGTGCGGGCCGAACCCAAGGTGGTTGCGCCTGCGCCTGTGCAAACAGCCGCCGCGGCGCCTGCTCCCGCGCCGTCGAAATATACGGCTCCGCCGCCAGCGCCGCTGAAGCAGCCGGCCGCAACGACGCCTGCTGCTGTGGTGTCAAAGCCTGCGCCGGCGCCGGTTGTTGCAACGACTGTTGCTGCGCCAGCCAAGACGGCGATTGATCTGCCGAAGCCGGCGGCTGCTGTTGCGCCTGTTGCTGCGGCTCCCGTGGCTGTTGCTCCTGTTGGCGCGTTCAAGCCGGCGTTTGCATCGGGTGGAAAATGGCTTGTGCAGGTGGCTGCGCCTTCGAGCGAGGCGGGCGCGATTGCGGAATGGGACAAGCGCGCGAAGGCGTTGCCGGAGTTCTTTTCAGCTGCGGAAAGGTTCGTCGTGCAGGCAGACGTGAACGGCAAAACCGTCTACCGTCTGCGTGCTGGCGCCTTTGCTTCCAAGGCCGATGCGGATGCGTTCTGCTCCGCGTACAAGGCCAAGGGCGGAAACTGCTTCCCGGCGGCCCGCTAAGTTTAGCGACGTAACCCGGACGAGCTGATGTCTTTGCCTAAAGCCTGCATCCTGTCCGTCTCGGGGCATACGCTCACGGACGGCGAGCGGAAGCTGCTGTCGCGCGTGAACCCGTGGGGCATGATCCTCATGGGTCGGTCGTGCCAGAGCCCCGAGCAGGTGAAGGCGCTGACGCAGTCGGTGTGGGACATCACCGGGCGGAAGACGCTGTTCTTCATCGATCAGGAAGGCGGGCGCGTGCGGCGGTTGCGGCCGCCGGCATGGCCGGAGTTTCCCGCGCCGCTGACCTATCTGCCGCTGTACAAGAGGGATCCGGAGGCGGGGCGCGAGGCGGTGTGGCTGCATCACCGGCTGATCGCGGCGGAGCTTGAGCCGATGGGCATCTTCGCCGATTGCGCGCCGGCGGTCGATCTGCTGCATCCTCACATGCACAAGATCATCGGCGACCGGGCGTTGGGCGAGACGGCGGCGCAAGTGAGTGTGTTGGCCAAGGCGGCGCTGGAAGGTTTGAGCGATGGCGGTGTGGCTGGCGTGATCAAGCACATGCCGGGACATGGCCGCGCCGAAGTCGACAGCCATGAGACGATGCCGGTAGTGCGCGCGGACCGTGCGGCGGTCGAGGAGGACATCGCGCCGTTCAAGGCGGTGCGGCACGCGACGATGGGGATGACGGCGCATCTGGCGTACCGCGCGCTCGACGATGAGACGACGCCGGCGACGCATTCGCGCAAGATCATTCACGAGGTGATCCGCAAGGAAATCGGGTTCGATGGCCTCTTGATGACGGATGATCTCGGGATGAAGGCGCTGGGCGGCGATCTGGCGAGCCGGGCGACGCGCGCGCTGGAGGCGGGGTGCGATGTGATCCTGCACTGCTCGGGGCTGGATGCGTGGGGCAAGGTGCTGCGCGATCCCGATATGGTCCTGCGCGAGATGAGCGAAGTCGCGGATGTCTGTCCGCAACTGTCAGGCGAACAACTGCGCCGGGCGCAAGCGGCGGATGCGGCGACGGCGCATGTGAAGCCTTTCGACAAGGCCGAAGGCAGGGCGCGGCTTGAGCAGCTGTTGTCTGGGTCGCCTCCGTCGTCTACTGCGGGGGTATGACGGTACTCCCCGTTCCTGATGAAGACATGCTGGCACAGGCGTCCGCGGAAGCGGCTGACGCCAAGGATGCTTTTGTCGTCGATCTGGAAGGGTATGAGGGGCCGCTGCATCTGCTGCTGGATCTGGCGCGGCGGCACAAGATCGACCTGGTGAAGATATCGATCCTGCAGCTGGCGGATCAGTATCTGGGATATGTACGCGAGGCGCAGGCGAAGAAGATCGATCTCGCCGCCGACTACCTGCTGATGGCCGCGTGGCTGGCTTTCCTGAAGTCGAAGCTGCTGCTGCCGTCCGAGAAGAAGGACGAAGACGCGCTTGATCCTGAAGCGCTGGCGGGGCGGCTGGCGTTCCGGTTGCGGCGGCTGGATGCAATGCGGAAAGCCGTGAACGAATTGTACGCCGGCAATGTCGACAAGCGCGACGTGTTTCCGCGCGGCGATCCGCAGCTGGCGAAGATCATCCGCAAGCCGCTGTGGAATTCGACGCTGCACGACATGCTGAAGGCGTTCGGCGATATCAATGCGCGCAAGGTCACCATCAAGGCGCACGTCATCAAGCGTCAGCCGGTGGTGCCGCTGGATACGGCGCGGCGGAAGCTGGCTGCACTGGTTCCTGATTTGATCGATTGGGCGTCGATCCAGATGATGCGGACGGAAGATGAAGAGTCGAAGGATGCGCCAAGGCGGTCTGAGGTGGCGAGCTTCTTCTCGGCGGCGCTGGAGCTGACGAAGGATCGCGCGGTGGAAATCCGGCAGGATCAGCCGTTCTCGGATGTGTATGTGCGCAAGGCGCGGGAAGCGCTGAAGGCGGCGGAATGAGTGACGAGAAGGATAAAGAGCCGGCGCTGGAGGACATGCGCGAGGCGGTCGCGAAGCTGGCGAAGGCGCGCAAGGTGAAGGCCGAGCCGCTGGCGCCGCCTGAAGCGAAGGCTGATGCGCCAGTGAAGGCTGCGAAGGTGGAGCCGGATCAGGAGCGGCTGGCGGACGCGATGCGGCGGGCGGAGGCCGTGCTGTTTGCGTCCGACGAGCCGGTTGACGCCGTGACGTTGACCGAAGCTTTGCCGCCGGGCGTTGAAGCGGGCGACGTGCTGCTGAGGTTGAAGGCGGCGTATTCGGCCAAGGGCGTGCAGCTGGTGGAAGTCGCGGGCAAGTGGCGCTTCCAGACGGCGCCGGACCTGGCTTTCCTGTTTGAAGAGACGCGCGAGCAGCCGAAGGCGTTGTCGCGGGCGGCGCTGGAGACGCTGGCGATCATTGCATACTGCCAGCCGGTGACGCGGGCGGAGATCGAGGATGTGCGCGGGGTGGCGGTGTCGTCGGGGACGCTGGACATCCTGATGGAGGCGGGCTGGGTGCGGCCGCGCGGGCGGCGGCGGACGCCGGGACGGCCTGTGACATTTGGCACCACCGAGTCGTTCCTGATCCACTTCGGCCTCGATGCGGTCGATAGCCTGCCGGGTAGGGATGATTTGAAGGCAGCGGGGCTGCTTTCAGCTGAAATTCCGCGCGATTTCGAGTTCGCAGGCACGCCCAGAGACCCCGAAACAGGGGAATTGCTTGGCGAGGACCCGCTTGAGAGTCAGGAGTTTCAGCCTGACTTTCTGGAAGGTGCCGAGGAGCGGGGCTGATCTGGTTAATGCAAACGTGTGGTGGGCAGTACCGACCAGCATTTGCAGAGTCCTGCCCCAAGGGTTACGTTGTTGTCAGGACCGGGGCGTTTGACGCCAACTGAATCCGCCAGCGATGGCGAACGGAGTAGACCAAATGTTCGGAAAACTTGGCATCACGGAGCTGCTCGTCATCGCAGCGATCCTGCTGCTGCTGTTCGGCGGCCGTGGAAAGATCTCAGCCATGATGGGCGATATGGCCAAGGGCATCAAAAGCTTCCGCAAGGGGCTGAAGGACGGCGAAGTGGACACCAGCCAGACGACGTCTGGCCCGCTGATCAACGAGCCGATCAACGTCACCCCTGAGAAGGAAAAGACGAAAGTCTGATCGTCCCAGTCCGGGGGCGGAATGGGCGCGGCTGAACTTTCGTCTCTCCGTGAGGGAGCGACAACGCCATGATGCCGGGTGTCGGCTTCGAGGAAATGATCCTGCTGGTGGTGGTGGCGATTATCGTCATCGGCCCGAAGGATTTGCCGTTGATGATGCGCAAGTTCGGGCGCTTCACCGGCAAGATGCGCGCGATGGCATTCGAGTTCAAACAGGGCATCGACGAGCTGGGCCGGCAGGCCGAGCTGGACGAGCTGCGTAAGGAAGTCGCCAACCTGAAGGCGTCGACCGGGCTGGATGATCTCAAGCGCGAGATGGAAGAAGACCGCGCCGCGCTCGAGAGGGACGTGAACGAGGTGATGGCGCCGATACCCGCGCCGGTTCACCCCGCGCTGGGAGCTGCGGCGGTTGCTGCGCCGGCCATGACCGAGATCAAGCCGGAGGCTGCGCCGTATGCGGGGCTTTCGCAGGATCATCCCGGATATGACACGGGCGAGAACAGCATTGGCGGCGCGCCGCTTGAGCCGGTTCCCGTCGAGCCAGTTCCCTTTGAGACAGGCTCGCTTGAGAAGACCAACGGCGTGCATGTGAATGGCGAGGCTTCGCGCAGTGTTGCGGGCGAGCCGTACATCATCGACGAAGAAGATATTACGCCTGAGCCAGTGAAGCAGGGCACGACTGTCTGATGGCCAAGAAAGCCGCCACCGCAACCGCTGCGCCCGCCGAGCCGATCGACGAAGTCGAGGCCAGCCGTGCGCCGTTGATGGAGCACCTGATCGAGCTGCGGAACCGGATGACGCACAGCCTGATCGTGGTGGGCGTCCTGTTCTGCGCGGCGTGGTTCGTGACCGATACGGTGCTGAACTACCTGCTGACGCCCCTTGGCGACGCGGCCCATCGCGCGGGGCGGCCGCTGGACGAGCTGTTCGTGGCGCAGACGACGGCGCCGCTGGAAATGCTGTTCGTGAAGCTGAAGCTGGCCTTCGTGATGGCGCTGGCGGTCGGGTTTCCGTTCATTGCCTATCAGGTTTATTCGTTCGTGGCGCCGGGCCTCTACAAGAACGAGCGGATGGCGGTGCTGCCATTCCTGTTCGTGATGCCGATCCTGTTCGCGGCGGGGGCGGCGCTGGTCTATTTCTTCGTGCTGCCGGCGTTCATGGACCTGTCGTTCAGCCAGGAACTGGTCGGGACGAATGTGAAGGCCGTCTATGTTCCGAAGGTGAAGGAATATTACGAGCTCACGATCTCGCTGCTGATGTGTTTCGGGTTTGCCTTCCAGCTGCCGATCGTGATGTCGCTGCTTTCCATGGCAGGGGTGATCCAGTCGTCCTTCCTGCGGGCAGGGCGGAAATATGCGCTGCTGGTGATCTTCGTGGTCGCCGCCGTGGTGACGCCGCCGGACCCGTTCAGCCAGTTCATTCTCGGCGTGCCGCTGTATTTTCTCTACGAGTCCGGGATCATCATGGCCTGGCTGATCGAGCGCGGCCGGAAGCGGCGCGACGCCGAAGAGGCCAAGCGCGAAGAAGCGGAAGAGAAGCGCGAAGCGGCCGAGGAAGCGCGGCGCCGGGTGGCTTCGGCTGCAGCGGGCGCGCCGGCGGGAACGCTGCCGGCTGGCGAGTAGGCGCGCGGACGCGATCTCGCTTGTGGGCGAGTTTTCTGGTTTTGATTTGTGCGCCTGTTGAGGCGCTAGTGGCGGAGGCTCCCCGGCCCTCGCTTATGCTCGGGCGTTCGTTGCTCGAATTGGTCCACTGGACCAATTCGTCCGCTGCGCGGACCGCGCCTCACCCCCTCCGTCTTGCGCGCAAGAGCGCGCAATCCACCTCCCCCAGTCCTGCGGACTGATGGAGGCAATTCCCCTTCGTTGCGTTGCCTCCACCTGCTTGGCAGGGGGAGGTGGATCGCGTGCGGAGCGCGCGAGACGGAGGGGGATGGTGAGGTGTGGCTCAGGGTGGTGAGCACGCCCTCGTCCTTCGACGGGCGCGCACTTTGTGCGCTGCTCAGGATGAGGGCTATCGGGCTGCTTTGCGGAGCAGCCGCTTGTTCCTTGATGGTGTCGGTCTTCACTCGGGGCAGACCAGCCGGCATGGCCTGTGTGGCTTTCACAGGCGGACGGCGGCGGATCATCGGGAGAGTAGAGGCGACGTTTCGCACGAGCATCGCAAGCACGCGCAGCATCGCATCGATCCAGCGATCGAGAGGCGACGGGGTTACCAGCCCAGTTTGCGCGTGTTTGTGCCGTGTCATGCGGAGGAGAATACGCCCGTTCCGGGCGCCGTAGATTCTGAGAGGCGCTATCCCCCATGTTTTGTGGCTAGCGGGTTGAAATCAGCGGCGAAGGTTTTTGGCCGTCCTGCGAATTCGGCGCCCCTCCATCCTACACTTTGGGGTAATTGCGCCCTCTTGGGCTTGGCCGCGCATCGCGCTAGACCCGCTCGAAAGCTGAGGACCTGCCATGCACGATATCCGCGCCATTCGCGAGACGCCCGAGACCTACGCAAAGGCGTGGTCGCGGCGGCCGTCGCTGGATGGGAAGGCCGTTGTGGCGGAGATTCTGGCGCTGGATGCGGAGGTGCGGAAGCATCTTCTGGCCAAGGAGGCGGCGGAGGCTTCGCGCAACGCCAAATCCAAGGAGATCGGCAAGGCCAAGGCTTCGAAGGACGAGGCGCTGGCGGCTTCACTCATGGCCGAGGTTGCTTCGGCCAAGGCCACGATTGAGGAAGCGGGGAAGCTGGAGGCGGAGGCTGTCTCCAGGCGGGACGACATGCTGGCGCGGTTGCCGAACCTGCCGTTCGACGATGTGCCAGATGGCGCCGACGAGCATGGCAACATCGTGAAGCGCGTTTGGGACGGTACCCAACGCGAGGAAGGCTACAAGCCCAGCGGTTTGAAGTCGGGCGCAAAGATCAATCAACCGAAGGATCACGCTGATCTGGGCGAAGCGCTGAAGATGATGGACTTCGAAGCGGCGGCGCGGATGAGCGGTGCGCGGTTCGTTGTGCTGAAGGGTCAGCTGGCGCGGCTGGAGCGGGCGCTGACGCAGTTCATGCTGGATATCCAGACGGGGGAGAATGGGTACTCGGAGACGGCCGTGCCGTTGCTGGTGCGCGACAGCGCGCTGTTTGGAACCGGACAACTTCCTAAGTTTCGCGAAGATCAATTCAAAGCGTCATTGGTGCAAGAAACGAAGTTTGCGGAACTCTACGATCTATTTGGTTCTCGTGGATTGCTGGATCCAACAATTGAAGATGCGATCGATGAGCAGGTTTTCCAAATTCGTATGGGAACCTTGACCACAGACCCCGAAGTCAGACGCCTAGCGCTGGAAACTTTCTCGGAGTTGCAAGAATCGAAGCGGCGTCGAATGGCGGCCGAAGTGATGGTCAAAGCGATCAATCGCGGATTTCTGACCGACAATTTTTGGCTCATTCCCACCGCCGAAGTCTCTCTCACCAACATCATTCGCGAACAGATTACGGACGCCGCTGACCTGCCGATGCGCATGACAGCGGCTACGCCGTGCTTCCGGTCGGAAGCCGGTAGCGCGGGTAGGGACACCAAGGGCATGATCCGCATGCACCAGTTCATCAAGGTGGAGCTGGTGTCGATCACCAAGCCCGAGGACAGCGCGGCTGAGCATGAGCGCATGACGCGTTGCGCAGAAGGGATTCTGGAGCGGCTGGAGTTGCCGTATCGGACGATGATGCTGTGCGCGGGCGATATGGGATTTGGCGCGCGGAAGACTTACGATCTTGAAGTGTGGCTGCCGTCGCAGAACACGTATCGGGAAATTTCTTCGTGCTCGAACTGCGGGGATTTCCAGGCGCGGCGGATGGATGCGCGCTATCGCGAGGCGCCGAGCGGGGACAATCCCAAGCCGAAGCCCGAGTTCGTGCATACGCTGAACGGGTCTGGCCTTGCTGTGGGGCGGACGCTGGTGGCTGTGCTGGAGAATTACCAGGAAGCGGACGGGCGCATCCGCGTGCCGAAGGCGCTGGTTCCGTACATGGGCGGCCTTGAGGTGATCGGGTAGGTTTTTTTCCTCCTCCGTGCGAAGCGCGGGGGAGGTGGATCGGCGCGAAGCGACGAGACGGAGGGGGCGACCTTCTTGCCTCGGCGGCTGCCCCCTCCGTCTCGCTGACTTCGTCAGCGATCCACCTCCCCCAGTCCTGCGGACTGGAGGAGGAAAAAAGGCGGCGGGCGTCGACGGTCAAAGGTCAGGCAGGAGAGAGCTGATGAGTGTTTCGCTTGCGTGGGTGGCGGTGCAGGGCGTTGCGGCTGAAGAGCTGCTGGAGCGCGCGGGGTTCGTCGATACCGGCGAGGTGGATGAGTATTTCGAGGCCGAGCATACGGGCGGCGAACTGTCGGGCGGCTGGTATGTCATCGTGACGGAGGATGCGGGGCTGCTGGAGCCCGCGAAGCTGGCGGTGTGGTCGGCGGGCGGGCGGCTGGTGGCGGCGGTGATCCACGAGGACACGGAGACCAGTCTGGCCATGGAGTGGCGGGACGGGAAGCAGGTGTGGTCGGTCTATCATGATGGCACGGCTGACGAGCCGCAGCTGGCCGTTGAAGGCAAGCTGCCGGAAGTGTTCGACCAGATTCGGCGCGAGATGACCGAGCTGGAGGCGGAGGTTGCGGCGCAGGGCGGGGAGTTCGACGCGGCGTTTGAGGTGCCGCTCGATCTGGCCGAGGACATCACCGGGTTCCGCCATGACGAGATCGGGTTCGACGACGAGATGCCGCCGTTCACGATTCTGGAGCGGGTGCATGTGGTTTAGAGTCTGACTCCAGACTCGTGCTGAAGAATTGGGCGTTCCACATGGAGTCATCCTCGGGCTTGACCCGAGGATCTTTCTTCATCGCAACGGCGGGATTTTTGAGAGAAGGAAAGATCCTCGGGTCAAGCCCGAGGATGACTTCCCTGGTTGCGAAATAGCTGAAAACCAAGCGCAAGTTTACTGTCAGCCGCTTGGGCGGCGGCCCCCACCGTCTCGTCGCTTTGTGCCGATCCACCTCCCCCGCGCATTGCGCGGAGGAGGAAAGAGGCAGTGCCATTTGACTTCATCGCTTGAAAGGGAGAGGCAGGGCGCATGCGCATTCTGCTTTCCAATGATGACGGCGTGTTTGCTCCCGGGCTGACGGTGCTGGAGGAGATTGCGCGGTCGGTGTCGGATGACATCTGGATCGTTGCGCCTCACGAAGAACAATCGGGACAGGCGCGGGCGATCACGTTGAATGCGCCCGTGCGGGTGCGCGAGGAAGGCCCGAAACGCTATGCGGTGCAGGGCACGCCGGCGGATGCGGTGTTGCTGGGTGTGAAGGATATTCTCGCCAGCCATCCGCCGGACCTGATCCTGTCGGGCGTCAATCGCGGGCAGAATATCGCTGAGGATACCAGCCAGTCGGGCACGGTGGCGGCGGCGATCGAGGGGATGCACCTTGGTATCCCCTCAATAGCCTTCAGCCAGGCGCGGAATTTCCGGCGCGGCGAGCCGATTCCGTGGGAGACGGGCCGGGTGTGGGGGCCGCGTGTGCTGAAGGCTCTGTTGAAGAGCGGGTGGCCGAAGAATTGCGTGATGAATGTGAACTTCCCGGATCGCCTGCCGCAGGATGTGGCGGGCGTGGAAGTGACGTCGCAAGGGTTTCGCGATGAGGCGATCTCGACGCTGGAGAAGCGGACGGACCTGCGCGGGGCGGATTATTTCTGGATCGGCTATTCCTCGAAACCGTCGAAGCCGGATGAGGGAACGGACCTGCGCGCGATCTATGAGGGGCGGGTGTCGGTGACGCCGCTGCATATCGACATGACGCATCATGCGTATCGCGCGGAGCTGGCGAAGTCTTTCCGCGTGGCTGACGAGGGATGAGCGAGGACCCGCGCTTTCGGGCGGCGCGGCTTGTGCTGGCGCTGCGCCAGTCGGGCGTGACGGACCATCGTGTCACCGAGGCGCTGGAGAAGACGCCGCGCGAGGCGTTTGCGCCCAAGCCGTTCGCTGAACATGCGTGGGAGAATGTCGAGCTGCCGATCGATTGCGGGCAGACGATGACGCGGCCCGTGACGGTGGGGGTGATGCTGCAGGCGCTGGGCGCGCAGCGGGGAGAGGTCGTGCTCGAGATCGGGTCGGGCTCGGGCTATGTCGCGGCGGTGCTGAGCCGGCTGGCGCGGCGGGTCTATTCCATCGACCGGTATCGCACGCTGGTGGACCGGGCGCGGTCGACGCTGGATTTTCTGGGCGTGTCGTCGCGGGTGGAGTTCAGGCTGGCGGATGGGCTGGCCGGGTGGCCGGAGGCGGCGCCGTTTGACCGCGTGCTGCTGATGGGCGCTGTGCAGGCGCTGCCTGAGGAGATCGGGCGGCAGATGGCGGTCGGCGGGGTGGCGGTGCTGCCGGTGGAGCGGGACGGGGAGGGGCTGATCCTGCGGCTGGAGAAGCTGGCGGATGGCAGTTTTGCCGAAACGCTGGTTGAAAAGGCCAGTTTTGGGCCGCTCCAGACCGGCGTGGCCCGCGAGCTTTAGCTTCCGGTAAGCATGATCAGGGCACTCTCCCGGCCAAATGACCGGAGACGTTTGCTGGTGACCCAGTCTGCCTTGCGCGCCTGTCTGTTGGCGTCCGCTGCTGCGGGGCTGACGGCGTGCGCGTCGAACCCGCCGCAGCCGACGGGGCCAGCGCCGATCGACTTCCGGGGCATGGCGCCCCGAGCGCAGGTTTCGCCGGCGCCGATCGTGGCCGCTGCGCCGCGTGCCGCGCCTGTCGCGCCGCCGCAGGTGTCCAACCCTGAAGAGGTTCGGCGCGTCGCGAATGTCGGGATATCGCCGACGGGAACGAGCGCGATCGAGGAAGCCAAGAGCCTGTCGCCGGAAGGTGGCTATCGGCCCGGCGGGGTGATGCGGCAGGCGCGGGATAATCCATCCGCGCGCGCGATCGAGGTTCAATCGGGCGACACGCTGTACGACATTTCGCGGCGCTATTCGGTGAACATGCGCGCGCTGATCGAGACGAACGCGCTGGATGCGCCGTACGCGCTCGACAAGGGTGATGTGATCTACCTGCCGCCGCCGAATGTCCACGTGGTCGAGAAGGGCGAGACGCTCTACTCGGTGTCGCGGCGCTACAATGTGGATACGCGCTCGCTGGCCCTGCTGAACACCATGCAGCGGCCGTGGACAGTCTATCCGGGTGACGAGCTGATGCTGCCGCCGCTGGCGCGTGAGCAGGCTCGCGAAGTGATAAAGCCTGCACAAGTGGTTGCGCCGGTTGTTGTCGCGAAGGCGCCTGTGGCCAAGGCGCCCGTCGCGAAGACGCCGGTTGCCAAGCCTGTCGACGACAAGGCGATCTCGCTCGTCAACGAGACGGCGGCGCTTGAAACCAAGCCTGCTCCCAAGTCGGCGCCAGTTGCGCAGCCGCCAGCGCCGCCGAAATCCACGCCGCCGCCAACAGCGGGCGCGCGCGACTTCGTGTGGCCGATATCGGGCAATGTCCTGAAAGGCTTCGGGCAGGGCGCGGATGGCATCCGCAATGATGGGGTCAACATCGCCGCCGCGCCGGGCGCTGACGTGAAGGCCGCTGCGGGCGGGGAAGTGGTTTATGCCGGGAGCGAGCTGGCCGGGTTCGGCAATCTCGTGCTGATCCGCCACCCAGGCGGCTGGGTGACGGCCTATGCGCATGCCGACGCGCTGAAGGTGAAAGAGGGCGATCTGGTCAAGCAGGGGCAGGCGATCGCCACGGCCGGGCAGACCGGCAATGCCAGCTCGACGCAAGTGCATTTCGAGCTTCGCAAGGGCAAGGAGCCGGTTGATCCGGCGCTGCACCTGCCTGCGTTGCGGGGATAAGGCCGGTCTCTACCGCGAAGCCGCAGGCAGCATGGCGATTATCCCTGTTGTCCGCGCCCGGACCTCAGGTGTCGCAAGGCACATCTCCACCGCTTCATAGCCAACCGCGCCCGGATGAGGCGTGACCAGTATGGGCGGGCTGTGATTGGCGGGACAGAAGATGATCGTCTCGTCCGCGCCAACGGCGGCTAGATCGAGGATTGCGCTCGACCGCGTCATCAATAGTAATGGCCGCTTGTTCGTCCGGCGCGTCCGGAGCCAACCGACCAGCGCCTCTTGCGTCGCGTGATCGAGGCCTTGCTCAACCAGATCAATGACAAGGACCGATGGGCCTTCGGCTTCCAGTTCGCCCAGCAGGGCCATGAGCGGATCTGAAACCGTGCCGCCATCCTCGACCAGCCACGCCAGCGCCTGATCGACCCGTGCCTGCAGCGCCAGATCGGTGATATCGGCACACTCCCGGTCGAGGCCGACGAAGCGGGCGTTCGGGATTTCTTCCGCCAGCCGCATGGCCAGCCGGGTCTTGCCGCTGCCCAGCGGGCCGATGATGAAGCTGAGCGGCTTGAGATCCCCGAGTTCGAACCATTCGCCGCCCCACGGCCATGGCAATTCGAATGCTGCCGCAGGTTTGTTCGTCCGCAGCAGCGCCAGCACCTCAGCGTCGGGCCGACTGCCGGATATCAGGTCGGTTCGCAAAGCCCGGACCCGCGCAAGCTTGTCGCCCAGTTGGCGCGACTGCCCTTCCAGTGTGGCCTGATGGGCCGCCAAGGCCGGTTCAAGATCCTGCGGTTCACCCGCGATTACGCGCGCCACTTCGGTGAGGCTGAGACCCAGCGCCCGCAGCGCAACGATCTCGCCAGCGCGCGCCATCTCGTCCGGGCCGTAGGCGCGCCAGCCGGCGACGGTGCGGCCGGGAACGACCAGCCCGCGTTGCTCATACAGTCGCAAAGCTTTTGGGGAGACGCCGAGCCTGCGGGCGGCTTCGGACAGGTTCAGGAACGGAGCGGAAGAGGGCACGACTCACCTCGCTTGGGTTGACCGCCATGCTTATCGGGGCGCCCCCAAGGGCCGGGTCAAGCGACCGTTTTGGCGCTTTGCGCCGATCCGCCTCCCTCGTGCTCCGCGAGGGCAAGGAAATTCGCCTTTGTCGTTAAAATTGCGGGGCGTTTTCAGCGCATTGCCAAGGGGGCCTCTCCCGATATAGTCCGCCCGCCTAAGCTCCCCCTGTCTGGCGGGAGCGTCGAGAGATTCCCACGGAGAGCCGATGTCGTCGTTCCTCATGTTCTTCCAGCAGGCCGCTGCCCCGGCAGCCGGCGCAGCCCCCGCCGGTGACGGCATGGGCGCCCTGCTCGCGAACCTCATGCTGCCGATCGGCATGATCGTGATCTTCTACTTCCTGCTGATCCGCCCGCAGAACAACCGGATGAAGAAGCACAAGGCGATGCTCGCCGGCATGAAGAAGGGCGACACCGTCATCACCCAGGGCGGCATCATTGGCCGTATCTTCCAGCTCAAGGACGATGAAATCGTCCTCGACACCGGCGAAGGCGGCAAGCTGCGTATCGTGCGTGGCATGATCGTGGACGTGAAGAACCCGTCGGCCCCCGCGCCGGCGAACGACTCCAAGGAAAGCTGATCTTTCCATGCTTCTGCGTTTTCCCGCCTGGAAGGTCGCGCTTGTTCTTGTGACGCTTCTGCTTGGCGCGCTTGCGTGCCTGCCGAACCTGCTCACTGAGCAACAGCGCCAGCAATACATCGCCTGGCTGCCGGTGAAGCCGCTGAATCTTGGCCTCGACCTCAAGGGCGGGGCTTCGATCCTGCTCGAGGTCGATCCGGTCGAGTTGCGGCAGAACGAGCTGCGCAATGTGAACCGGGCGGTGGGCGAGAAGCTGCGCGAGACGCCGCTGATCCCGGTGACCAGCCGGAACCCGGAAGGCGACGCGGTTGTCGTCAAGCTGCGGAATGCGACGGACAGGGCGCAGGCGCTGGAGCGGATCAAGTCGCTCGGCAAGCCGCCGGCCGGTTCGATCGGTGTGGCGGACTATTACATCATCACCGAGCGCGCCGATGGCGCTATCGAAATACGCTTCAGCGATGTGCGCTTCGACAAGCTGCAGGTTGATGCGCTTTCCAGCTCGATCGAGGCTGTTCGCCGCCGTTCCGACAACTCCGGTCTGGTCGAGCCGAACATCCAGAAACAGGGCGATAGCCGCATTCTTGTTGAGGTTCCGGGCCTCAATCCGGCGGAAATGGACAGCCTGATCGAAACGCTGACCAAGACCGGCGTGCTGACGTTCAATATGGTGGATCCCGGCGCGAACATTGCGGATTACACGCCAGGCGTGCCGCGCAACAACCGCGTGGCCTTGCCGGACGACAGTCTCAATGGCGCGATCGAAGTGATCCATCTGGACGCCATCATCCAGGGGTCTGACCTTTCAGGCGCGCAGCAGGATTTCGACGAAACGGGCGGCGCGAGCATCGCGTTCTCGCTGCATCCGGCGGGCGCCAAGCGTTTCGGCGACGAAACGCGCAAAAATGTGGGCCAGCGCTTCGCCATCGTTCTGGACGACCGCATTGTTTCCGCTCCGACCATCATCTCGCCGATTACCGGCGGCAGCGGGCGGATCACGGGTAGCTTCGAGATCGAAGAAGCCGAGTCGATGGCTGTCGTGCTGCGCTCCGGCGCGCTGCCGGCCAAGCTGAAAGTTGCTGAACGCCGTGTGGTTGATGCCAGCCTTGGCGCCGACTCGATCCGCGCGGGCGTGACGGCTTCGGTTGTCGGCGTGGCGCTGGTGGCGGCGTTCATGATCGCGGCTTACGGCCTGCTGGGCGTATTCGCGGTGATCGCGCTTCTGCTGAACATGGTGATGATGATCGGCGTGCTGTCGTTCTTCGGGGCGACGCTGACGCTGCCGGGCATCGCCGGCATCCTGCTGACCATGGGTATGGCGGTCGACTACAACGTGCTGATCTTCGAGCGGATTCGCGAGGAGAAGAAGGCGGGGCGGTCTCCGATCACGTCGGTTGAGGCCGGTTACGAACACGCCATGGCGACCATTATCGACGCCAACGTGACCCACCTTGTGGCGGCCCTCGTGATGTTCAACCTGGGCTCCGGGCCGGTTAAGGGCTTCGCCCTGACGCTGGCGCTGGGGGTGCTGACCTCGATCTTCACGGCGGTTGTCGTTGCCCGCTGGATCATGTCGATGTGGCTGAAGACGTTCAGGCCGAAGTGGATCCCGATCTAGGAAGGCGACGGCCGGGAATGGTGAACAGGGAGGGGTGTTGCTGAAAACCCCCTTATTTTGGAGGCCGTGGCCCCCAAATCCTTACTCACCGCCCAGTATTCGCCACTCGTTACAAAACCCATGGACGACCGGGCCCCTTTGCCTTAGACGGTCCCGTCCAAACCCCGGAATATCATGAAAACGCCCACCGGAACTTCCGAGACCGCTTCCAGTAACCCGCCCAAAAAGCGGATCGGCCCCATCACGTTCTTCAGCCAGGTTCGCGCTGAAGGCCGCAAGGTGACCTGGACGACGCGCAAGGAAACCATGGTTGCGTCGATCATGGTGGTGGTCATGGTCGTCGTTGCGGCGATCTTCTTCTACGCCACCGACAGCATCGTGAAGCTTGGGGTCGGCGTCGCGACGGGGATCTGGCACTGATGGCTGACGGACGCTGGTATATCGTTCACGCGTACTCGAACTTCGAGAAGAAGGTCGCGTCGACCATTCGCGAGCAGGCCGAGATGCAGGGCCTCTCCGAGCTGATCGAAGAGATCGAAGTCCCGACCGAGGAAGTTGTTGAGGTCGTTCGCGGCCGCAAGCGCACGGTCGAGAAGCGCCATATGCCGGGCTATGTGCTCGTGAAGATGCGCATGACGGACGAGGCCTACCACCTCGTGAAGAACACGCCGAAGGTCACGGGCTTCCTGGGCGCCGAGGGCGGCAAGAAGCCGTTGCCGGTTCCGCAATCTGAAGTCGACCGCATCCTGGGCAAGATCCAGGCTGGCGCGACGGAGCGTCCGCGCACGAAGATCCAGTTCGAGATCGGCGAGAAGATCAAGGTCAACGAAGGTCCGTTCGCGGGCTTCGAAGGCGCGGTGGATTCCATCGACGAAGCGACTGGCCGCCTGAAGGTGACCGTCACGATTTTCGGCCGGTCTACGCCGGTCGATCTGGAATACGGTCAGGTCGACAAGATCTGATCGCATACTGGGGTGCATGCACCCCGCAAGCGCGTGGAAGGCTAGCCGCCGCACCACGCATTCCCAGACTGGATGCTCCCTTGGGAGCTGAAGGTCGTATTCGCACGTGAGGGAAACATGGCGAAGAAACTGTTGGGGAGCCTGAAGCTTCAGGTTCCCGCCGGAGCGGCAAACCCGTCTCCTCCGATCGGCCCCGCTCTCGGTCA
>Ga0208939_1000502_pt1 | contig 31912 bp, 30 predicted proteins | sample AD_STIC12_MetaG_FD_184437 | JGI IMG/M metagenome (GOLD analysis project Ga0208939, IMG submission 184437) | Active sludge microbial communities of municipal wastewater-treating anaerobic digesters from USA - AD_STIC12_MetaG (SPAdes) (version 2) | ecosystem: Engineered > Bioreactor > Anaerobic >...
TGGCGATCAGGTCGATGTCGTTCTGCAGGGCCAGCGTGACGACATCGGCATCAAGCCCATCGATCACCGACCGCGTCTGCTTGCCCGATCCGCCGTGGGACATGTTGACCTTCACGGACTTGCCCTCAGGCGTCTTGTAGGTCGCAGAAAAATCCGCGTTGAACTCTTCATAGAGCTCCCGCGTCGGATCGTAGGAAACGTTGAGCAGCGAAATCTCGCCGCCTGCATTCGTCTGGCCCCCGCACGCGGCGAGCGCCAGCGATGCGGCCAGGGCAAGAAGCTTCAGGCGCATGGGAAGTCCTCCGGAGGCCCTTTACGCTAGTGGTCCGGTAGGGTTTGTCAAACCTGGATCAGGCGACAGCATCCCGCAGGCGCACCGGCAGCCGGGACTCCAGCGCGTCCGCAATCGTGGTCCGGTCGAGCACGCCGCGGGTCGCATCGGCCACCTGCGCGAACACCCGGCGAACCTCACAGCTCGCCTCTTCCTTGCAGTCGTCGCAGCGCCGGTAGGCGATCTTGGAAAGGCAGGGCAAAGGCGCGATCGGGCCGTCCACAATGCGCAGAACTTCACCGAAGGAAATCGTGTCGGCAGGCCTCAAAAGCCCATAACCACCGGCTTTTCCCCGCCGCGACGCCACCAGCCCGTGATGCTTCAGATCGAGCAGGATCTGCTCCAGAAACTTCTTCGGAATGCTCTGGCTTTCGGCAATCTCCGAAATGAAGGTCGGCTTTCCAGGCGGCTGCTTGGCGAGCGCGACCAGGGCCCGAAGAGCGTATTTAGCCTTCTGTGAAATCATCGGCTGTACCGGGACAGGGAAAGTCCGGCTGCATCAACGAAGCAGCCACTCTCTCCAAACTATATTGTCCCTGTAGAGTAAGTAAACGGACGAAAACCGCTTTCCCGGGCCGGGAGAGCGGGGCTGTCTTGTCCATAGAGTGAGATATAGCTCGATAATGACCCGGCAACCCGCCCTCCTCTCCTTCCTGACTCTTGGCGCCGCCCTGGCCGCGCCCCTGGCGTTTGCGCAAGGGGAAGCAAAAGCCCCCCAGAAAGAGCAGCCTTGGCGTCTGGCCGACGCCATCGACGCCCCCGACTGGCTCAAGATCACCGGCTCCGTCCGCCCGCGTTATGAAACCCTCGCCAACACGCTGGTCGCGGGCCGCACCGGCGGCGACGAATTCCTCAACATCCAGACCCTGCTGAAAGCCGAGCTCAACACCGGCGCCATCATCGCAGGCGCCGAATTTATCGATTCGCGACGCCTCAGCGGCAATGCCGGCGGCGGCGTCCCCGGCGAGATCGACGCGTTCGAACCTGCCCAAGCCTATCTGGCCTGGCGCCCGAAGGACTTCCTCCAGCCCGGCGCCACGCTCGACCTCACCCTTGGCCGCTTCACGATGGATGTCGGCTCGCGCCGCCTGATCGCCCGCGCGAACTATCGCAGCCTGCTGCAGAGCTTCGACGGCGCCCGCGCCGTCTGGACCAGCGACGCCGACCTCAAACTCACGGCTTTCTATAACCACCCCGTCACCCGGCTGCCCTCAGACGCCCCCTCCGCGCTCGACAACGAAGTCACGCTCAACGAGGGCCTCGACAAGGTGAAGTTCGGCGGTCTCAACATCGAGGCCCCGCTGCCATTCTCGATCATCGGCGAAGTCTATCTGTTCGACCTCCACGAGGACGACGCGCCCGGCAACGCGACCCGCAACCGCGACCTTTCCACGCTCGGCGCCCGCCTGCGCATCGCGCCGGCCCAGTCGAAGCTCGACTTCGACCTCGAATACGCCAGCCAGACCGGCTCCACCCGCGCCACCACCAGCGCGGTCGACACCACCGATCTCGACCAGGACGCGCACATGCTGCACGCCCAGCTCGGCTACACGTTCGATCTTCCCTGGTCGCCGCGCTTCGCCCTGCAATACGATCAGGCCACCGGCGACAACTCGCCCACCGACCAGTCCAGCCAGCGCTTCGACCCGCTGTTCGGCGACCGCGCCTTCGAATTCGGGCCCACCAGCATTTACGGCGTCATCTCGCGCACCAACCTCAGCGGCCCCGGCGTGCGGCTTGAGGTGAAGCCCGACAAGGCGTCCGACGCGAACCTCTCGATCCGTCGCCTCCAGCTGGAATCAGACACGGACAGCTTCGCCAACTCCGGCGTGCGCGACGCCACCGGCGCTTCCGGCGACGATGTCGGAACCCAGTTCGAGGTGCGCTATCGCCGCTGGCTGATCCCCGATTCGCTGCGCCTTGCCATCGGCGGCGCAGCCGTCACTCGCGGCAACTTCCTGAAATCTGCGCCCAACGCGACGGACGAAGGCGACACCCTGTTCGGCTACACCGACCTGACCTGGACGTTCTGAGCACGTCACAGATTATGTCCGGCGTATGGCGCCGCGCCCTTTGCGGCGCGCAATTTCCTTTGCCGCAGCTGCGTAAAATGCGAGCGAAGCTCGCGCACCCATTGTAAATTGCCCACGATTTCCGGCGCTGGCGCATTGGGGTTTCTGGGTGGACGGCAACAGCCTTCCCGATCTGACGGTGTTCAGACCGCTCGACATCGAGCGGTATGCGAAACGTCTGTCACTGGAGTCGCGCGGCGCCGAACGCGGCGCTGCCGATCAACCGCCATCTGACGCGCTCACACTCGACGACATCGAATCCGAAATCGTCGGCGGCATCGTCGCGGAGCGCACGCAGCTCCGCAACGACATGATCGACCGGCTGCGCAGCCTGAACGAACTTCTCGCGCGCGCCCGCTCGCGCCTCGTCACCACGGAACTCGAAACCCGCATCGCGCCGAAAATCTCAGCCATCGAACAGCGCGCCGTCGTCGACCTGCGTGACCTCGAGCAAAAATTCCAGCGCCTGCGCGAAGGCCAGGCCGACTTCCAGCAATGGCGGGATCGCCGCAAGTTGAAACGCCCGGCCAAGGCGCCGCGCTCGGCCTTCGTCTTCTTTGCAGACCTGTTCCTGATCGCGCTCGTCGAAGGCGGCCTCAACCTGTTCTTCTTCACCGAAGGCAACCAGCTCGGCATGCTGGGCGCGTTCTTTCAGGCGCTCATCATCGCAGCCGCCAATATCGTCGTCTGCACGGTGATCGGCTTTGCGCTGGTGAAGAGGGTCAACAGCGTCTTCATCGCCAACAAGCTGCTCGGCCTCATCGCCCTGTTGATCCTGCTGGTCGGCCTGCCCGTTGTGCACGCCGTGATCGGCTTCTATCGCGTCGCCCGCAACGCGGTTGAGGAAGGCGCGTCTCCCCTCTGGACCGCCGTTGACTGGTTCACCCAGATCTACCGCGCCCCGCCCACGCCCCAGCCTGCCGCTTGGGGCTTCAGCCATCTCGACGAACTGTCGCTCATCATGATTGCGGCTGGCATCATCGCTGGCGTCTATGCCGCCCGCAAAGGCTACGAGTTCGGAGATCGCTATCCCGACTACACCAAGCATTACAATGAAGCCGAAGACCAGCGTGACGACTATCTCGACCTGCTCGACGATGTGACCGGCGAGATGCTGGAAGAACAGACCAACGCATCGCAGGCGGTCGGCGCCTTCCTCTATGATATCGGCCCGTCGCTGCAGGCCATCGACAATCACACCGACGCCAAGAAACAGCTCGAAGCCGCCGCGCGCAATTACGAGGCTGAGCTGGAAAGCGCGGCCAACACCATGCTGTCGATCTATCGCGGCGCGAACACGCGCGCACGGAAGGCGGCGCCTCCGCAGCACTTCTCCAACCCGGTTCGCCTCGCCAACCCCGGCTTCTCCAGCGGCGCGGTTCTCGATCCCGCCCTTGCCAGCCTGTTCGCCACGTCCGTCGATATCAAGGAAGCTCGCGCCGCCGCCGAACGTGCGCAGGCCATCGCAAAGGAACAGAAGGAAAAGGTGGAAGCCGCCATAGCCGCAACACGCGCCCAACTTGCCAAAGCCGAACAGGTTCGCGATGTCGCGTCGTAGCCGTGGATCATCACGCGGCTCACGCCGCAGCCGCTCCGGCGGCGAGGCGCCATGGGGCGCAATCGCCAAGGTCACGGGTGGCGGCGCCCTGCTCGCGGGCGTCGGCGTCGCCTTCTTCCTCGTGAACCAGAAAGCCGAAGCGACCGACCCGGCGACATGGTGCAACCGTTCGGGCCCGGCGGAAGTTCACCTGATCCTGCTCGACGCTTCCGACCCCCTCGATGGCGTGCAAGCCGAAACCGCACGCGCCAAGGTCGTCAGCGCCATCCGCGCTGCGCCCGAAAATGCGCGCGTTGATATCTATCTCGCCGATCGCGGCGACGGCAGCATCGGCGAGCCGATCTTCTCGAAGTGCAATCCGGGCGAACCAACCGCGCTGGACGCCGCCATCTCCGACGTCGAGAAGAAAAAGCGCGACTACGAGCAGGGTTATCTCGCCGCCGTCGAGGAGACAATGGCGAAGGTGTTGCAGGTCGAGCCCGCGAAAACCTCGCCCATCATTGAATCCCTGCGCTCGGCCGCCACGCGCTCCTTCTCGCGCCTAGCCAGCGACGTGCCTGTGCGCATCACGCTGATCTCCGACATGGTGCAGAACTCGCCCATGCTGCGGCAGAGCAAGGGCATTGGTGATTTCGCGGCCTTCAGAAAATCGGCGGGCTGGTCCAACTCGCTGGTCGACCTCCACCACGCCCGCATCAGCATCGTCTATGTCACGCGCGCCAATTACCGCGACGTGCAGAACAACGGCCACATCAACTGGTGGTCGCAATACTTCGACGAAATGAACGGAACGCTTGTCGAGTCGGAGGCGATCTGATGGCTGACGACGTGAAGCTCGCAACAAAGTCCGACGCTCTGCAGGAGCCGCTGACAGCAACCGTCATCACCAATGACGAGCCGGTCTCCAGCCGCATTCCTACGACGCCCGGCCGCCAGCGTGACGTTTCCAAGCGCCGCATCTCGGATGCCGCCGAGAAGATCACCTATTTCATCGCCCTGCTCGCCGGCAGCGCCTTCATCCTGCTCGGCAAGACCGCCGGCTGGCTCACGCCCACCGCCGGCGCGGTCGCAGCCTTCATCTTCATCGTCGCCTATTTCGGCGTCTCGTGGCTCTCCATCCGCCAGCGCGTCATGCGCGCCGACCGGCTGGGGGATAACTGCTACTATCTCGGCCTCGTCTATACGCTCGCCTCGCTGATCGCGACGCTGATCCAGATCGAGGGCGGCGCGGAGATTGCGGGCCTCCTCGGAAACTTCGGCGTAGCCCTCGTCTCCACTGCCACCGGCATCATCGCGCGGCTGATCCTGATCCAGTTCCGCTCCGAAAACGACGACGTCGAAGACCGCGCCCGCAACGACCTCGCGCAAGCTGCGCAGGAAATGCGCTCCTCGCTCCTCTCCTCCGCCGAAGCCTTCCGCACGCTGCTCGTCGGCGCGCAGGAAACCTTCCGCATCTCGATCGAGCACACCCGCGCCAATGTGGAAGACGCCCGCGAGATCACCGAGCGCATGAAGGGCATGGAGGTGTCACCCGAAACCCTCAACGCCGCCCTCAAGGCCACAGTCGTCCAGCTCGAAGCCGCCGGCGCCCGCCTCTCCGAAGCCGGCCGCGAGATCCGCGAGCAGGCCACCGCCGTCTCGTCCACCGTCACCGCCGCCGAACGCTCCGAAACCGGCCTGCGCAAGATCGACCACGTCCTCAACGACCTCGCCCGCACGCTGGAGAAACAGCGCGCCGCGACGGAAAACATCGTCGCCGCTCTCGACGGCCAGAAAACCTTCCTCGCCCAGCACCGCGCGGCCATGGAGGCCGACGCCGAACGCGCCCGCGAAGCCGTGCGGCAGGTCTATTCCGCCCTGGGTGATCTCGCGAACACCATCGTCCGCCGGGTCAACTGATGCGCGGCGCCAACGATCCAGTCGGCTATCGGCGCGGCCTCGTCCTCGGCCTCACGCTGGCCGAAACGCTGCTGCTCGTCCTTTTCATCCTGCTGCTCGTCTATGCCGCCCTCGGCCAGCAGCGCGACAAGAAGATGAAGGACCAGGAAGACCAGATCGCCAGCCTGAGCCTGCGCATCGACAGCGGCGTCGACCGCCTCGCCCGCGAGCTCACACAATCAGGCATCGCCTCCAACCCCGACGAACTCTCGCGCAAGCTCAACCGCCTGACCGACGAGATGGCCCGCAACGCCCAGCTGCAGAAGGATCTCTCCACCTACCAGCGCCTCGTGCCGACAGCCTCCGAAGCCAAGCAGCTCGCCGACGCTTTCGACGTGCAGCAAAGCCCCGAGACCCCGCTCCAGATCCTCGACCGCCACCTCGCGCGCACCACAACCGCGCCCGCAACCACAACATCCGACGCCCCCAAGACCCTCGCCGAAGCCCTCGCCGCGCTTGAGCGAATGTCCGGCCAGCTCGACTACTACGAGCATCAGCAACTCACCGCCGGCAACGGCCTCTCCTACCCGCCCTGCTGGCAACGCGACGGCCGCATCGTCTATATGTACGACGCGCTCCTGCTCGATGACGGGCTCCGCCTCTCCGTCACCGACGACCGCACCGGCCTCGACCTGGCGGGCCTCCGCGCCAACGGCGCCGAGCCGCCCCTCGGCCAGACCATCACGCGGCAGACCTTCCTCGCGCAGACTAAAGGCCTCCACGCGTGGAGCGTCACCCAGGGCTGCCGCTTCTACGCCCGCATCATCGACGGCACGTCGGCAGGCAACAAATCCGGCTACATCCAGGCCCGCCGCGCGGTGGAGGATCGCTTCTACCCCCTCGTCGCTGCCGCCGCCGCAACGCCCGCACCAACGCCATGAACCAGTCCCCCGAACAGCGCGACCTGGCCGACGCCATCGCCCGCATGCGCGCCGCCGTCCTCGCTGCATCCTTCCGCAAACTGCGCTACCGCCTCAGCCCGGACGAGATCACGACAATGCTGGCCGAGCGCAAATCCGACGCGCAGGCCTTCGACCACATCGAAAGCCGCCAGTCCTTCTTCACAAAGCTCATGATCCGCTGGCGCCGCTTCCGCCGCGGCCGCAACCGCTAGTCCAGCCGCACGCCCGCAAAGCTGCGCTTCATCATCAGCTGGTGCTCCACATGCGCGATCGCCTCGACCGCCTCGCCCAGCCTGTCCTTCACCGCCGAGATAGCTACGCCCGCCTGCGCCGCGCTCACCTCGCCAGACCGGCCGAGCTGCTCGCACGTCTCACACGCATCCCCCAGCGCCATCAGCCCGACTGACCGCGCCGCGCCCTTGATGCCGTGCGCCGCATCGGCCCACTGCTCGGCCTCGGCATGCGGGTCCAGCATCCGCCCCCACAGCTCCGCCGATTGCCTGAAAATGCCCAGCGCCTCGACCGCGAGTTCGCTATCGCCCCCGGTCATCATCTCGAGCTGGCTGACGTCAATCACTTCGGCCATGGCAGCGCATTCCCCTGTCGCCCTGAGAGAGTCGAAGACTCGCAATAATGGCAGGTTAAGTCGCCCGCCCCGCGCCCCACCCACCCGAATCGAGACGCTTCGCACCGCTAGCGGAACCCGGCGCGGCTCTCGCCCGAAAAGCGTATCCTCCGTGCCTCATTTCCTTTCATTCCGCCTTCAACGCCGAATTTCCGCCTTGAAGTCCGGCGACGTTAGGATCACAACTTTCCGGGTTAAGGGGCCGCCCGATGATCGAAGTCATTGTGAATGTAAGGGATGCGGTCTTCGCGGCGCTGGTTGCGTGGACGGGCGTTGGCGATTCCGAACCGGCCCAGCCGGCCAAGGACCAGGACATGAAGCGCGGCAAACCCGCGCCCATCGAAAAGCCGGTCCAGCAGCAGCCCACCAAGGTCTGGTAGGCTCCCCGGACGGGTAGGCCAAAATCGTCCCAACTCGCTCCGTTTACTGAGAATCCGCAGCGCGCGTTGCGAAAGCGCACGTTTTCGCCTGTCGCGCGTTCACGAAAAACCTGCCGATTCCGGCCCCTGCGCTGACTCAAGCCCCTTTCCAACACGGCGCCGCATCTGCACAGTGTCTGTGCTGTGTGGGCGGGTAGAGCCGCGAAACCTTTGATGAATTCCGTCTGGAAGAAATCTCCCGGAAGAATCCTGAAGGTCGTCCCGACCACGCCCGCTTGCTGGCGCGAGTTCGCCACACTGGACTGGTCAATCTGAAAACATGACAGAATACTCGGATCGCAGAACGCCCAACCGGGTCCGCGCCCAGCTCGAAGCTGCCCGCTCGGCAGGTTCATGGATGCCATGGGCCGGCGCCGCCATGGCCCTCCTCCTCTGGGGCGGCATCGCCGCCTGGCTGGTCGCCACGATCGGCCTCACCCAGATCCTCGCCCAGCCGCCCATGGTGCTGGCCGGCGGGTTCGCCGTCATGGTCTCCACGGGCCTCGCCCTCCTCTGCGCTGGCATCATGGCCCGCGAAGGCGCCCGCTCAGCCGAAGCCAACCAGGTCGTCCTCACCTCAGCCCGTCTCCTGCTTGAGCCCGCCGAAACCACACGCGGCGAAGTCGTCAGCCTCGCCGAAGCCGTCGCCCGCGAAACGCAGACGCTCAACAAGGCCTTGGCCGACACCCGCCAGCGCCTTGACGGCCTGAAGCACGACATCGAATCCAGCGTCACCTCCGCCCTGAAAGCCGCAGAGATCGTCCGCGCAGATTCGGAAGTCCTCGTCCACAAGATGAGCTCCGAACGCCAGAGCCTTGGCCAGCTGTCGGAAAGCCTGCGCAACCAGTCCGAAGCGCTCGCCAAGTCGATCCCGCGTCACGCCCAGATGATGTCCGAAGCCGCCCGCGCAGCTCAGGATCAGGTTCGTCAGGCCGACGCCACGCTCGACCAGCGCCTGAAGGATCTTCAGGAAACCGCCGGCCACCTCGCCTCGCGCATCGACCAGCTCGACACGATGGGCGCCGAAAGCCGCAAGCGCGCACAGAATCTCGGCGGCGCCTTGATGCGCCTCGACGAACAACTCGTGCAATCGACCCGCATGGTCGAAGCCGCCACCAAGGCGGGCGAACTGGCGCAAGCCGCCGCCAAGTCCACCGCCGAATCCCTGCGCGACACCGTGTCGGACGCGCTAGGCTCTGCCCTCAAGGCGACCGAGACGATCAACGCCAAGTCGCACCAGGCGGCCGAAGACGCCCGCACCGCCATGATCGCGCTCAAGGATGTCGGCCTGCAAGCCGAAGCTACCACGCGCGCCGCCACCATCGCCGCTCGCCAGCACGCGGACGAAACAGAGAAGCGCGCCAACCAGCTGTCCGACGCCCTGTTCCGTACCGCGACCCGCGCCACCAACGCCGCGGAAGATGGTCTCGAACGCGCCCGTCAGCGCATCGAGAAAGCCTCGCTCCTGATCGGCCGCATGCGCGACGACAGCGACCACGAATCTTCGGTGGACGATCTCATCCTCGAGCCCGAAAAACGCGAGACCGTCGACGAGATGATCCTCGAAAGACCCCGCGCTGCGCCGCCGGCCCCACAACCGCAGCCGCAACCTCAACTGACGCCGCTGTTCGCCGTGCCGGAAGCCCCGCGCCCAGCGCCCGCCGCCTCCCAGAAGCCCGAACAGCTCTGGCCGCCCAAGCCGGTCGTGGCGGCTCCGCCGCCCGCCGCGCCCAAGCCGACCGCATCAGGCGGCTTTGACGATCCGATGTGGAACCCCATGCGTGGCGATGGCGCGCACGACGATGAACTCGTGCTCAACACCATCGCCGGCCCGCGCGCCGTGCCCCAGCCCGATCCCCTCTTCGGCCCTGAGCCGTCGCACTCATCGACGTGGCGCGGCCTTCTCTCGGGCATCGAGGAAGTCGCCCCGCAGGTCCGCGAACAATCCGCCGGCCAGATGATCGACCGCCTCGACCGCGCCGGCGTCCGCCTGCAACACGTGGTCAAAGCCTCCGACCTCCGCCGCATCGCCACTGCCGCCCACCACGGCGAACGCCAGCGCCGCCGCGCCATCCGCGACGTCGCCCCCAGCGAGATACAGCGCGTCTCCCGCATGCTGGAAACCGACCGCGACCTCCAGCAGGCCGCCCGCAGCTTCGTCACCACTGAAGAACCGGACGCCCTCCGCGTCCTCTCCATGGCCGAACGCGCAAGAGAAGACGCCGCCCCAAGACTCTCGGCCTACCTGCTGCTCGACGCCGCCCTCGGCGCAACGATCTAGCCCCAAACCCACTGTCATTCCGGACACGCGCAAAGCGCGTGATCCGGAACCCAGCGGCCAAGATCGCCCAACCATCCCTCTCCGTCCCGCCCGCTCCGCGTGCGCGCCCCCTGCTGCGCAGGTGGAGGCAAACACCGACGCCCGCGACCAACGGGAATTGCCCCCTTCAGTCCGAAGGACTGGGGGAGGTAGATCGGCGCGAAGCGCCGAGACCGAGGGGGCAAGCCAAAAGCGGGATGTCGCGAATGAGGGATGGCGCGATATCCAATCCGTAGGACGGCCAAAAATCTTCCCGTCTGATCTCAGCGCTCTAGCCGTCAAAGATGGGGGATAGCGCGCTCCAGATTCAACCTAGCCCTGAGCCGGGGTTATTATCCAACCCATGACACGGCACAAACACGCACACACTGGGCTGGTAACCCCGTCGCCTCTCGATCGCTGGATCGATGCGACGCTGTGCGTATTTGCGATGCTCGTGCACTACGTCGCCTCAACACTCCAGATGATCCGCCGCCATGACCGCGTGAATGCCACACGCGCCATGCCTGTGGTTCTGCCCCGAGCGAAGACCGACACCCAACAACAGGAACCCCAATCAGTCGCCGCAAGCGACACGCCCATCATGCACCCCACCCCGGCTTGTCATCCCGGAAGCGCGAAGCGCTATCCGGGACCCATTCATCCGGCGGGACCCACCTCGCAATGGTTCCCGGCTCTCCGCTACGCTGCGGCCGGGATGACAATCATTGCTCCGTTCGAAGCTGCGCAACCCGCGCGCTCCAACAATCCCGCACCACCCTCACTCCGCGTCCGACGCTTCGCGTCGAACCCCAGACGAAAGTCGGGACCCAGAGCGCCAAGGGTGATGCGCATTGAATCAGGCCTGCACCAGCAGCCCTGGATCCCGGCTTGCGCAGGGATGAGCGGGTTTTTTTGTCCGCCAAACAAAAACGCGGCCGCCTAAGCGACCGCGCTCAAAATCAAAATCCTGAACCCGCCTCCCCAGCGGGAACGCGAACACGCGTCAGTTCACCGGCGCCAGCGGCGTCTTCGCCACCGCAGTCTTCGCAACGAAAGCCGCAACCTGATCCGCCACCTTCTGCGAAGCAACGGCAAGTGCCGCAGCCCGCGCGCGGGGCGAGGCATCCGGGGGCGAACCCTCGGCAGTGAATGTCTGCTGCGCAATCATCCGGCGCGTTCCCGAATCCATCAGGCTCGCCTGAGCTTCGATCCGAACCGGCGCTGCGCCCTTGCCCGTCGACAGGTCGATCAGGATCCAGCGCAGGTCATAGTCGGTCCGCGCACCAAGCTGTCCCGGCGCCGCCTTGCCCGGCCCGCCCGTTTTCGAAAGTGAGCTCACCACAGCACCCTGCAACAAAGCAGGCGCAGCATCGGCCCAGCGCACGTCGGAAAGATAGATCAGCTCCTGCCCGTCCCGCACGGCGATATCGGCGCCGGCAAAAGCACGCGAGGATTCCGGCATGAACACAGCGACATCCGCTTGCAGCGGATCGCTCGGCGCAACCGCCCGGTCAGCCGGCAACGAGATCAGCGCGGACGGAATGATCGGCGTCGGCAGAACCGAAACGCAGCCACCCAGAAGAGCGGAAGCAACAACCAGTGCAACGACATGCGTTCTCATGACGAACCTCTATCGCTCAACTGGCGGCGGCTGCTGATAGACAAACCGGCTCGGGTCCTGCTCGATCTGCGCGAGCAGTCCTTGCAGGCGGATCATCATCGACTGGATGTCCGACGCCGCGTGACCAATCTGCTGGATCGCGCCGGTCGCGGCGGGCGTAAGGCTGGTGTTGATCTGCGCAACAGCGCCGTTGACGTTGCCCATCGCTGTACGCGCATCCTTCAGCACAGGCTCAAGTTCAGCGAGCGCTGTCGAAGCATCCTTGGCGACGGAGCCGACGTCGGCGCTGATCGAATTCACAGCCGTGTCGACAGACTTGGCGGCGCCTTCGAGCGCAGCTGCAGCCGTGTTGATGGTCTTCAGCGCATTCGTCGCCGAATCCACCAGTCCATCATCTTCCGCGATCTTGGCGGCCACGCGATCGATGCTGGCCAATGTAGCAGTCAGGTGCGCGATGTTCTCTTCCGAGAGCATCTCGTTTATCTTCTTGATCGTATCGCCCGAAACGCCGAGCAAATCCTGTCCGCCCTGGAACAGCTCGTCGACCAGCGTGCGGCTGGTGAAAATCTGCGGCGTCACACCATTGACCGGAGTCAGCAGCGGCTTCTTCGGATCGCCTGCTAGGATCTGGATAAACGTTACGCCCGTGATGCCCATGAAGTTGAGCTGCGCAACCGAGTCCGTGCGAACCGGGGTCTGCGCATCGATGCGGATGTGCGCGACGACCTTGTTCGGGTCTTCCCGATCAAGCCGCAGCGTCTGCACTTCGCCGACCTTGATGCCGTTGAAACGAACCTCGCCGCCCTCGGTCAGACCGTTAACCGGGCCCTCGAAAATGACGTCATAGTCCGCATACGCACGGTTCAGCGGATTGCCCGCGATCCAGAGCGTGAACAGGGCCAACGCTCCGGCTGCAAGCAGCACGAAGGCGCCGATCAGAACGTAATTGGCCTTGGTTTCCATGGCCTATCTCACTGCCGCCCGGCCACGTGGGCCGGAAAAGTAATCCTGAATCCATGGGTGAGGGTTTTTACGCACCTCATCCAGTGGACCAATTGCAAGCACCTTGCCGTCACTCAACACCGCAATGCGGTCGCAGGTTGCAGCCAGCGTGTCGAGGTCATGGGTTACAAGGAATACGGTTAATCCCAGCGCGTTGCTCAGTGAACGCACTAATTCGTCAAACTTGGCCGCGCCGATCGGATCCAGACCCGCCGTGGGCTCGTCCAGAAAAACCAGCTCGGGGTCGAGTGAAAGGGCCCGCGCGAGGGCTGCCCGCTTGCGCATGCCGCCCGAAAGGTCAGCCGGCCGCTTGGGAGCCGCCTCCAGTTCGAGCCCCGCGAGCCGCAGCTTCAGATCAGCCAGCTCGCTCATCAGCGCCGGCGGAATCTTCGTGTGTTCCACCATGGGCGCCATCACGTTCTCGCGTACCGTCATGGTCGAGAAAAGGGCGCCATCCTGAAACATCACACCCCAACGACGCTCGACCTTTATTCGCTCGTCGCGCGAAAGCTTGCCCAAGCGCTGGCCGAAAACTTCGACCTCGCCGGCATTCGGCGTGTGCAGCCCGACAATCGAGCGCATCAGCACGGACTTGCCCGTGCCCGATCCACCGATGACTCCCAGCACCTCGCCCTTCATCACATCCAGGTCGAGGTCTTCATGGACGGTCTTGGAACCGAAGCGATTGGTCAGTCCGCGCACGCGAATGATGACTTCGCCCTCGCCGGCGGGGGCGGCCTTGCCGTGTGCCGTGGTGGTGTCAAAGCTCATACGTTCAACATGTAGTAGAGGACGGCAAACAGCGCATCGAGCGCGATCACCAGGAAGATTGCCTGCACAACGGCGGATGTGGTGCGGCGTCCAAGCGAAACCACATCGCCTTCCACCAGCAGGCCCTGCCGGCAGCCAACCATCGCAACCACGAGCGCGAACACCGGCGCCTTGGCGATACCGACCCAGAAATGCTGCGGCGGCACGACTTCCTGGAAGCGCGAGATGAACATCTGCGGCGAGATATCCATCGCAGTCCACGCAGCAACCAGACCACCGCCAATGCCCGCGATCGTCGCGGCGAACGTCAGCAGCGGCGTCATCAGGAGCAGAGCAAGTAGCCGCGGCGCAACCAGCGCCTCCATCGGGTCAAGCCCGATGGTGCGCATCGCATCGATCTCCTGACGCATCTTCATCGCGCCGATCTGGGCGGTGAACGCGCTATCGGTTCGACCCGCCAGCAGGATGGCTGTCAGCACGGCCCCGAATTCACGCAGCATGCCGATGCCGACGAGTTCAACCGTGAACACCGACGCGTTGAACATCGCCAGAAGGTTTGCGCCGATGAAAGCGATAACCAGGCCGATGAAGAATGAAAGGAAGCAGACGATCGGCAGGGCATCGAGTCCCGCTTCTTCCATGATCGCCACAACCGACTTCCAGCGGATGCGGCTCGGATTCGCGATCAGCCGCCCGACCGTTGCAGCCGTCTCGCCGATAAAGCCAAGCAGGCCGAGGAACTCTTGCCACGCGTTGACCGCACCGTGACCTGCGCGATCAAGCAAGGCGATGAAGCCGGGCGGATGGATGGGGTCTGGCGGCGCGGCAGGGCTGGCCTTGCGAACCTTGCCGAGCAGCCGCTCGATGGTGGGGTGCTCACCCCGGATCGGGATCTTGTCGTCGATGCCTTCAAGCGCACCCAGCGCGCGATCGATCAGATAGGCGCCAGACGTATCGATCTTCTCAAGCTGCGAAACGTCCAGGATCGCATCATAGGCAATTTTGGTGTTCCGGAGCTTTTCTTCGATCTGAGCGACCGTCCAGATGGTCCAATCGCCCGCGACGGAAAGAACCTGCTTTCCGCCTTCGGTCGTATCCACCTGAAATCGTGTTGAAATGCCGGTCATCTTCAAGATTTACAGTACAAACGTGTAGCAAATACCAAACATGACTGCTCGGCGACGAAGTTCGCTTCCCGGTTGCAACATATGATGGGTCAAATCCGGCTTCTGTTCCTCGCGCATTGCCGTCTTTACCTGCTAGAAAGGCGCCGGTTCCACGTGGAGCGGTCATGCGTTCGATCATTGTTGCTGCGGCGCTACTAGGTCTGCTGCTGGTCGCTGCCGGCGCGGCGGGCGCGCATACCGTTCCGGTCGACGCCAATCGCCAATGGCAGAGCGCCCTGCTCTACGGTTTCGTTCACACACTCGCGGCGATAGCGGCGGCGACGCTGCCATTCCGCAGTTGGTTAAAGATCGCGAGCGGATGGGCATTCGTGCTCAGCGTGACGCTGTTCTCTGGCGTGCAGATCGGGAAGATCATGATGGCCGGAATCCCCGGCGCGCCGACGCCGCTGGACAGCCTGACCTTCCTTATTCCGGTCGGCGGCGTGGCGTTCATCGTTGGATGGTTGTTGCTGGGCCTTTCGGCCGCGATGGCGCCGAGGCAGTCGCGCGATGTTGCCGATACGCAGGACTAGCTGGCGGCGACGCCGGCAGTCAGATCCTGAGCGCGCGCAGCCGCCAGCTCATCAGCCGTGCCGCGTGCCTTGCTCAACACGCTATCGAGCGGCGTTAGCTCGAGCATGATCTGATATTCGCGATCCGATCGCTTGTTCACCTGGGCGAGGGCATCCGAATAGGAATCCCGCGCCTGGCGGGCGTGGATCAAGGCACGCTCGAACTCGGAAACGTCAGAGCGCGTCGGCTTGCTCGACGTCATCAGAGACCGCGCCATCGTCTCAAGATCGGAAAGGCCCTTGGCGGACAAGCTCATGTCGGCACGCACGCGCGACACCACCGAAGCTGGCGCGCTGCGATCGGCGCCGATCCGCTTCCAGTACGATCCTTCAGTGGATTCCTTGCCCGTCAGCATGTCGGCCAGCGCCGTCAGGCTCGCCTCGCCGGTCGCCAGACCCTTTTCCCGGGCATCCTTGCAATAGGCGTCCGCCGCCTTGCGCAGGGCTGACTGGTCTTCAGTGAGGGAAATCTCGGCCTCAACGGGCTCATAGACCGAAACGGTCGCACAGCCGGCCAGCGGGCCCAGGGCAATCAACGCAAGAAACACAAGCGGTGGTGACACCGAACCCAATCCCAAAAGTTCGTGGCAAGTCAGTTTGTTATAGGTGCATCGTAGGCAAAAAGCGAGCGTCCGGCTGAATTGGTTTGACGCCAGACTGATGCCCGGTAGATGAAGCAACAATGAACGAAGACCGCCCCCGCCGCACGCTTTACCCGTCGCTCGAGCCCCGGAAGACGGGCCGTCTGGCCGTCAGTTCCCTGCACGAACTCTACTGGGAGGAGAGCGGCCATCCTGACGGATTGCCCGTAGTTGCGTTGCATGGCGGGCCTGGCGGCGGTTCGAGCCCGGAGATGCGCCGCTTCTTCGACCCCCGCCGCTATCGCATCATCCTGTTCGATCAACGCGGCTGCGGACGCTCCTCGCCGCACTCGGAACTCCGCGAGAACACAACCTGGGATCTGGTGCGCGACATTGAGACGCTGCGGTCGCACCTCGGCATCAAGAAGTGGATCGTGTTCGGCGGCTCGTGGGGATCGACGCTCGCGCTCGCTTACACGGCGATGCATCGCAAGCAGGTAATGGGCCTGTTGTTGCGCGGCGTGTTCCTGCTCAAGGAGAGCGAGATCCGCTGGTTCTATCAGGACGGCGCCAGCAACATCTTCCCGGATGCGTTCGACCGTTACATCGCCCCCATCCCCGAGAACGAGCGCAACGATCTGCTGAAGGCATTCTACAAACGATTGACCGGCAAGAATGCATCAGCGCGCGCCGAGGCAGCTGCCGCGTGGGCGCGCTGGGAAGGCGAGACGCTGTCGATCCAGGGGCCGAAACAACGCCCTGCCCGTTTCGACGAAGCTGACTTCCTCGACGCATTCGCACGGATCGAGTGCCACTATTTCTACAACAAGGGCTTCTTCGATTCCGATGGCTGGCTGCTCGACCAGGCAGAGAAGTTCGGCGACCTGCCCGGCGTGATCGTGCACGGTCGCTATGACGTCGTGACCCCATTGTCGTCGGCGTGGGCGCTTCACAAGGCATGGCCGAAATCACAACTGAAGATCGTTCCGGACGCGGGCCATTCGTCGCTCGAACCTGGAATAGTCAGTGAGCTGATCAAGGCGAGCGACATGCTCGCCGAGAAGCTGGGCTAGCTGCGTAACAACGCCTAGTCCGTCGACGTCAGCGCGCCTTCGACCATTTCGCCGAAGCCGGCCTCACTCATTTTCTCGCGCACGCCCACCACGAGGATGACGCCGATCGCGATGGGGATGACCCAGCGAACCAGCGGCTGCCAGACGCGGAAGAAAGGCATCCCGAACTCGGCCTGCATCATCTTCTTCTCGATGATCCAGCCGGAGAAGATGGCGATCAGGAAGCCGCCCAGCGGCATCAGCAATGACGACGCCACGAAATCGACAAAGCCAATGTACTCGCGCGAGTAAACATAACCGGCTCCGATCACGAACACGGTGAAGCCGACGCCAAGCGCCGCGCCCCAGCGGGTCACGCCTGTGCGTTCGTCTAGCCACGACACGGCGACTTCCATCAGCGAGATCGACGACGCCAGCGCCGCGAACAGCGCAAGCAGGAAGAATGCGCCGCCGATGACTGCACCGAAAGGCATCTGCGCGAGACCGATCGGCAGGTTCACGAACAGCAGGCTGAATCCCGCATTGGGCTCGCTGCCGACAGCAAAGACGAGCGAGAACACGACGACCGCCGCAACGAGCGCCACGGCAGTGTCGGATAGCGCGACGATGGCCGACGAGCGGGGCACATCGGCGTCGCCCTTCAGGTATGCGCCATAGGTGATCATCACGGCCGCACCTACGCCGGTTGCAAAGAAGGATTGCGCCAGCGCATCAAGCAGCATCGAGAAGCTGAAATCCTCGACACGCACGCGCGTGAGGAAGGACAGCGCTTCCCCGAACGCCCCGTTCGCAATGCCAAAGCCCAACAGGATCAGCAGCACGATGATGAATATCGGCATCAGCAGCGTGGATGCACGCTCGATACCACGCTTGACGCCCCGCCCGACCACCGCAACGGCGAGCCCGATGAAGATGGCGAGATAGCCCAGCAGGAGCGGCAGGTTCTGCTTCGATGTCACATCGTCGAAACGCTTCAGTGACTGCTCGATAAGGCCAACGTCATTGGCGAACGTGCCGGAGATGGCGAACGGGATGTACGCCATGAACCAGGCCGATACGACGCAGTAGAAGGTCAGGATGAAGAACGCCGCCAGCATACCGAGCCAGGCTACGCCGCCCCACAATTCGCTCTTGCCTGAGGCGCGCGCCAACGCCTGGACGCTCTCCACGGCGGAATGCCCCGAACGCCGGCCAATGGCGTATTCGGCGGCCAGCAACGGGAAAGCGATCAGCGCGAGACAGACAAGATAGGCGATGACAAAAGCGCCGCCGCCATTCTCGCCGGTTGTGTAGGTAAAGCGCCAGATATTGCCGAGGCCGACGGATGAACCGACCGCAGCCATGATGAAGCCGAACCGGGAGGACCAGGTTTCGCTCTTGCGGTCGACGCGCCCTGCAATGGTCATGAGGCCCCCTGCTCTGTCCGTACTGACTGCCCGGCTTCCGCCCGGCGGCGAGCCGGAATCAGAACATGCCGCTAAGGGTCATATCGTTCGCGCGGTTGAGGTGTACAGCCATCAACAACCCGAAACCTATCATAACCGTGACAACAACCGTGCCGCCATACGAAATTAGCGGCAAAGGTATGCCCACGACCGGCAGGAGGCCGATAACCATGCCGATATTGATCACGACGTAGAGCAACAGGGTCGATACGAACCCGGCGGCGGCCAGCCCCCCGAAGGTACTTCGCGAATTGCCGGCGATCTGCATGCCCTGGATCAGGGCCACACCCCACGCCACCAGCATCACGACAGCGCCGACGAAGCCGAACTCTTCGGCCACGATGGTGAAGATGAAGTCGGTATGCTGCTCGGGGATGTAGTCGAGCTCCTTCTGGGCGCCTTCCATGAAGCCCTTGCCAGCCGCCCCGCCCGAACCGATGGCGATCAGGCCCTGCTGCAGCTGGTAGCCCGCGCCGAGAGGGTCGGCTTCCGGGTTGAACATCGTCTCGATACGCTGGCGCTGGTAATCGTGCAGCGCGAAGAAATAGACGACCGGCACCATGCACGCGACCAGCAACACGATCGCGCCCACGATGCGAAGACTGATGCCCGCGAAGAAGATAACGGCGCAGCCTGTGCCGAGGATCATCAGGGCCGTTCCAAGGTCTGGCTGACGCAGTACAAGCGCAACAGGCACCGCGACCATCAGGAAGGCGATGATGTGAACCCAGATGCCGTTGCGGCCAGCCGAGAACGACTGATGGTAATAGCGCGCCAGAGCCAGCGGCACGGCAATCTTCATCAGCTCGGAAGGCTGCAGGCGGAAGCCGGGCAGGATCTGGAGCCAGCGCTCGGCGCCGTTCACAACGACGCCGCCAAAATCGACCATGATGAGCATCACGACGCCGATGGCATAGCCAGGATAAGCGACCGCTGCCCATAGACGGAGCGGAAACAGCGCAACGATGAGCGCGACGCCAAGCATCAGCAGGAAGCGCACGGCGTGCGCGATGGCGTAGGTGGCGTCGATATGCAGCAAGCCCGTCGCAAGGTCGTGAGCGCTGGAGCCCGCTGAAAACAGCACCAGCGTGCCAAAGAAGGCCAGCGCGATGATGGTCAGCAGCAGGAACCAGTGGAGCTGCGTAAGCTTGTAGAGCAGCGAGTCCTTGCGGATCATGTGGGCGTCGCCTCGCTGCCGGCGACTTCTTTCTGCTGCGGCACGAAGGCCTTGCGGGCGCCGGTATCGTATTTCAGCGCGTGGGCAAGGATGTCGCGCGCGAACGGCGCCGCAACACTGGAGCCGGAGCCGCCATGCTCGACCACCACTGCGCAGGCGTAGCGCGGTTTGTCAGTCGGCGCGTAGGCCACGAAGAGCGCGTGGTCACGCAGTTTCCAGGGAAGCTTGTCGTTCGCGATGGCGCGACCGCGCGAGTCGCGCTCCGCCGCGCTGATGACACGGACCTGGGCGGAGCCCGATTTTCCGGCCATGCGAGCGCCGGTGTAGGGCGCGGGCAACTCGTTTTTCTCGTCGAGCGCGCCATAACGGATGGCCGTGCCGCCGCCTTCGGACGTCACCGCGAACATGCCTGAGCGGACAGCTTCAAGCACGCCGGGCTTGAACTGGCCCATCGGCGTGATCGTGTTGTCTGGCACTTTCATGCCGCTGATGATGACATGCGGATCTGGCGTCTTGTCGCCGCCAGCGATGCGCGCGCACATGACGGCGAGCTGGAACGGCGTCGCAGTCACATAGCCCTGCCCGATGCCTGCGCTGATCGTGTCGCCAGCATACCATTGCTCGCCGATGACCTTGCGCTTCCACGCGTCGTTCGGAACCGAGCCCGACTTGCCGCCGGTGAGGCCAAGCTCATAGCGGTGGCCGAGGCCGAAGCGCTTGGCTACGTCAGCGATTGCTTCAATGCCGGTGCGTTCCGCCGCCCGATAGAAGTAGCAGTCGCATGACTTCTGGATGCCGGTGTGCAGGTTGACCGTGCCGTGCCCTTCGGGACGCCAGCAGTTGTAGAAACGGTTATAGTACCAGGCCTTGCCGGGGCACGCGACGGTGTCCTCAGGCTTCATCGCGCCGGACTCCAGCGCAGCAGCGGCGACAACGATCTTGAAGGTTGAGCCCGGCGGGTAAACGCCGTCGTACGACTTGTGATAAAGCGGATTGCGTTCGTCCGACTGCAGCGATTTGAACAAGGTCGAGCCGATGCCGCTGACGAACGCGTTCGGATCGGGCGCTGGCGTCGACATCATGCAGACAACGTCGCCGGTCGCGACATCGATCACCACGGCGCTGCCAGCTTCCTGGCCGAAGCGCGAGATGGCGTAGTTCTGGAGTTCCGCGTCAATCGAGAGCACGACTTCGGCGCCCGGCTTGCCCGCGAGGTCATCGCTGGGCAGACGATCGATCACGCGGCCGCCGGCATTCTGGAGCATCCGGATCTTGCCGGGATCACCCTTCAGCTCGAGCTCGCCATAGGCCTCGATGCCCGACTTGCCGACGCGCATGGCGGGGTGGCGATAAAGCCTGCGAACAGCGGCAGCGCGCGCCTTGCCCGCCGGGGAGTCGAGGCTTTCGTTCGCGCTCTTGAGTTCGATTTCCGTCATCCGCGTGATGTCGGCTTCGTTGGCTTTCTGCACGTAGCCAATCGTGTGGTAGAAGGCCGCCTGCAGCGGATAGGAACGCAGCTCGCCAACTTCGGCGCTGACGCCGCTCAACTCTGGCGACATCACGTTGACCTGCGCAAACTCTTCCCAAGTCAGGTCGTCAGCCACGAGCAGGTCGCGGAAACGCGGGCCGGTGGTGGCTTCCTGGGTGACGGAGCGCTTGCGGCTTTCGCTGAGCGGGACGATGCGCGACAGGCGTTCGATGACGTCGATGATCTGAGCGCGGTCGCCCGCAAGCTCAGGGCGCAGCGTGACGTAGAAGTTCCGCTTCGACCCCGCGAGCACGCGGCCGGTCCGGTCATAGATGGTTCCACGGTGCGGCGGCGCCGGCTCGAGCCGGATGCGGGTCTCGCGCGCCTTGGTTTCGAATTCGGCCTGACGGAAAAGCTGCAACTCGGCGAGCCGGGCGGTAAGGCCCAGGAAGACGACGCCGCCGCCGACCAGAAACATGTTCCGGCGCGATGGAAACTGATTTCTCCAGTCCCTGCTCATCGTCTGGACACCCTGATGCTCGCGGGCACGATAACAAAACGGACCAGCGGATAGAGCATGGCCGTCATCAGGAAATCAGCCATCAAAGGTCCGCGCGCAAAGCCCGGATGGCCGGCAACGCTTCCCGCAATACCCAGCGCCACGCTTGCGGCGATGAATCCCCCGACGAGGGCGATAATCTCTGCGCCGATAACCGGGATCGGCGGTTGCCGGTCCCACGCGACCAGCGCGACGCCATACGCAGCCAGCAGCGCCAGCGGCCACGCGCCGATCGGCGCTTCGCCCATGAAGTCCATCGCGACGCCAAGCAAGATCAGGCAACCCGCGACCCAAACGGAAAGACCGAACGAGGCGAGCCCCGCCGCAAGCCACAGACCCGCGATTGGCCACCACGCGCCAGCCATGCCGACCTGCATTCCGAACGCCGAGGTGAGCCCGGCCAGAACGGAGAGCAGGAGAACCCAGAGGCGCCAGGGCAGCGTCACTGACCGCCCCCCTGACCGCCCGGCTGGGCGGGCTGAGCGGGTTGGGTTTGTGCCGGCTGAGCCGGTTGAGTGGCGGCGGGACGGGTCGTGCCCGTCTGCGGACGCAGCGCCGGAGTAGCTGGCGTTGTCGTGCTCGTTGTCGTTGCCGCGAGCGGGGCCGAAACGGTCTTCAACGACTCATCCGTGTTGCGCTCGACGCCGCCGAGTGCGGGGGCGGTTTCCGGCGAGGCAAAGTCTGGCGGCGGAACCAGGCGGACGAAATCGACAGGTGCGCTTTCCATGGCGAGGTCGATGCGCCAGTTCGCACCGTCCTTGCGGGCCGTGCCGACGCGAACGCCGAGCGGAAGCTTTCCATCGTCGCCCGACGTGACCCAGATTTCGCCAGCCACGATCTTGTCCGGCGTCTCTGGCTCAAGCAGCTGAGCCCCTGCCCCGCTGTCGCCAACGAGCAGCGCACGGTCCCCTGACAGGGTGCCCATCACCGGGATTCGGCTGGAGAAATCTGTCAGCAGAAGGATGCGCGAGGTATATTCGCCGACGCGGATCACCCGGCCAACGAGGCCGTTTTCGTTCACGACCGCAAAGCCTTCGCGCACGCCATTGGCCGCGCCTGCGTTGGCGATGCGGGTGGCGGCAAAGGGGCCGTTTTCCTCGGCCACGACGCGGGCGGTTACCGATTGTCCTTGGGTTTCGCCGACCAGATCGAGCAGCTTTTCGTAGCGCTCCATCCGAAGCGCCATGGTTTCAGCGAGATCTTTCCAGCGCTGCAGGTCACGCACGCGGGCTTCGAGTTCCGCGATCTTGGCTTCATCCTCGGCATTGCGGCCAAAGCCGAATGACCAGCCGGTGATGCCGGACGAGAAGCTGGCAAGATTGGCGGCGACGCCATCCATCGACTCGCGAGAAGCGTCGATCCCCCCGCGCACGGCGCTGGATGTCTGGATTGCCAGGACGCCGACCATGGAGATGCCAAGGCCGACGACGACAGCGCGTGCGCCTACGCGCGGCTCTCCCGATCGTCTTCGACCATACCAGGCCATCGTCGCTCCTTGCCGACAATTCCGCCGGGCGCGTCAGACGCGGAAGCCTAGACCTCCGGCGCGAGCACGCCCTTCATCTTTTCGAGGTTCTCGAGCACCTTGCCCGACCCGAGCACGACGCACTTAAGCGGATCCTCCGCAACCGTCACCGGCAAACCGGTACGCTCGCGCAGCACGACGTCAAGATTGCGCAGCAGCGCGCCGCCGCCCGTGAGAACGATACCCTTGTCGACGATATCGGCCGCCAGCTCGGGAGGCATGGCTTCCAGCGCCGTTTTGACCGAATCCACGATCTGCGTGACCGGCTCGGCAAGAGCGCGCGAAACCATCGCTTCCGTGATTTCGATTTCCTTGGGAACGCCGTTCATCAAGTCGCGGCCGCGAATGTCGAGCGACATGCCCTTGCCGTTTTCCGGGGCTTTCGCGGTGCCGATCTCTTTCTTGATGCGCTCGGCCGAAGCTTCGCCGATCAGCAGGTTCTCTTCCCGGCGCAGGTAATTGACGATGGCGTCGTCCATCTTGTCGCCGCCGACGCGGACCGAACGCGAATAGACCAGACCGCCGAGAGAGAGCACGGCGACCTCGGTCGTTCCGCCACCGATATCAACGACCATCGAGCCCGACGGTTCGTCGATCGGCAGGCCGGCGCCAATGGCGGCGGCCATGGGTTCGTAGATCAGGTGGACAGCGCGGGCGCCGGCCATCTGGGCCGACTGGTGAATGGCGCGGCGTTCGACCGGGGTGGCGCCGGCGGGCACGCAAATGATGATGACCGGCGCGATGAAGGAGCGGCGGACCTGCACCTTCTGGATGAAGCGCTTGATCATTTCCTCGGCGACTTCGAAGTCGGCGATGACGCCATCGCGCATCGGGCGGACGGCTTCCATGTAGATCGGGGTCTTGCCAAGCATCATCTTGGCTTCCTTGCCGACCGCGTGAACGACCTTGCGGCCGTTCTGGTTCACATAGGCAACGACTGATGGCTCATCGAGCTGGACCCCGTGACCCTTCACATAGACGAGCGTGTTCGCCGTCCCGAGGTCGATCGCCATGTCGGTGGACATGAGGCTGAACAGTTTGCCGAACATGGGCACGGGGCTCCAGATCGCGCGACTCAGCACGCGCAGATTCAATCGCTCCCCGTACCCTGTCTCGCGTTTCGAATTCGCTAACGCAATAGCCCGCTGCCAATAATAGGCGCTCCAGATGGAACGGAGCGTTTCGCACGGTTTCGCGGCAGACCAGGGTCGTCATATGACGCGATACGAAGCTCCATCCGGCCTCCAGACGCCGGATTTGAAGGCGCCCCAAATGGGACGGTCCGTACACCCAATGAATCTGATGATCTTTCGGGCGCCCCCTTGCCATACCAGTCCCGGCCCTGCCTATGAGCGCCAAGAACCATGATTACGTCCCCGCCCCTCCCCGTCCGGCAATGACAGACACCCCTGCGGAAAGCTCCCCAGACGAGCCAGAGGTCGGCAGGTTTGCCGCCTTCCGGCATGGCTCGTTCGTGCTCTACTTCCTGGCGCGGGTCTTCACGACCTTCGGCGCGCAAGTGCTGTCTGTCGCCGTCATCTGGCACATCTACGCGCTGACCAAATCCGCGCTCTATACCGGGCTGGTAGGCTTAGTTCAGTTCCTGCCCCTGGCCCTGCTGGTGCTCGTTACCGGTACGGCGGCGGATCAGTTCGGCCGCAGAATGATCATGGGGCTCTCCATCGTGCTGGCTGCGGCCTGCGCTGCGGCGATGGCGATCTTTACCGGCCTCGGAATGATCTCAGCGGTCCTGATGCTGAGCATCCTTGTCGTGTTCGGCGTCGCGCGCGCCTTCCTCGGCCCGGCGTCTTCCTCGCTGGTCGTCTCGCTGGTTCCGGGCAAGGATTTCGCGAACGCCGTGACGTGGAACTCCTCCGCATGGCAGGCGGCAACGATTGTTGGCCCCGCGGCGGGCGGACTGCTGCTCGGCCTCGGCGAGCGGCCGTTCACGAACTGGCTGGCCAGAGCGGGACAGCCGCAGGTCGCGGGCTTTCTCGACGGCCACGGGCCGGAAATCGCCTATACGACTGCCCTGGTTTTCATGCTGCTTGGCGCTCTGCTGGTCTTCGCGATCCCGAAACCGCCCAAGGCGCCGCCGAAGGAACGCCCCACCCTGTCCAACATGCTTGAGGGTTTCCGCTTCATCTGGAAGCAGAAGATCATTCTCGGCGCGATCTCGCTCGACCTGTTCGCCGTCCTTATGGGCGGGGTGGTGGCGCTTCTCCCGATCTACGCGGAAGACATTTTGAAGCTGGGGCCTGAAGGCCTTGGCTGGCTGCGTGCCGCTCCGGCAATTGGCGCGATCGCGATGGCGGGTGTGATCGCGGCATTCCCGATCAAGGATCATGCCGGCCGGATCATGTTCGTCTGCGTCGCGCTGTTCGGTATTTTTACTGTGGTGTTCGGGCTTTCGACCACGGCATGGCTATCGATTACAGCCCTGATCTGTCTCGGCGCCGCCGACATGGTGAGCGTCGTCGTGCGCGAGACATTGTTGCAGCTTTGGACGCCGGACGAAGTGCGCGGCCGGGTCAACGCCGTGAACTCGGTCTTCGTTTCCGCCTCCAACGAGCTGGGCGAGTTCCGAGCCGGCACCATGGCCCACGCTATCGGCCCCGCGGCGATCGGCGCGGTCCCTGCTGTGGTGATCGGCGGTGTCGGCGCGATTGCGGTCGCAGGTATCTGGGCATGGATGTTCCCGACGCTGCGCAACGCGCGCAGGCTCGATGGGAAAGACGTCCAGCACTAGCTGGGCGCCTCTAGCCCTGCCTTTCGCATGCGTTATGACTCCGCTGCGAGCTGGGAGATGTACATGGCCTATTGGCTGGTGAAGTCGGAGCCGGATGTCTTTTCGTGGGACGATCTGGTCAAGGCCGGGAAGAAGGGCACGCCATGGACAGGCGTGCGCAATCATGGCGCGAAGCTGCACCTGATGGCGATGAAGCCGGGGGAACGCGTGTTCTATTATCACTCGAACGCCGACAAGGCCGTGGTCGGCATCGGCGAAGTGGTGAAGACAGCCTATCCCGATCCGACAGCGGAAAGCGGCCCCTGGGTGTCGCCGGACATCCGCGCGCTTGAACCGCTGAAAAAGCCTGTCTCGCTGGCCGATGCAAAGGTCGACGCCGCGCTGAAGGACATGGTGCTGATCAACAACTCGCGCTTGTCCGTACAGCCCGTGACGGATGCGGAGTGGAAACACATCTGCAAGCTGGGCGGCGTTAAAGCCTGATCTCTCGCGCGCAGCCGATGTTGGCGATGAAGGCGGGATCATGGCTCACGACTATGAGCGCTCCATCATAACTGCGCATCGCATCCTCGATGACTTCGATCGAGTCGATGTCGAGATGATTGGTCGGCTCGTCGAGCAGCATGAGCTGGGGCGGTTCGCTCGCGGCCAACAGGCAAGCCATCGAGGCGCGCAGGCGCTCGCCCCCGGAGAGCGTGCCGACCACCTGATGCGCCTTCTTGTTGCGGAAGGCGAAGCGGGCAAGCCCTGCATAGGCCGCGTTGTCATCCAGCTCCGGGTTTGCCGCGCGCATGTTCTCGAGCAGGGTGCGAGAGCTATCGAGCGTGTCTGCGTGCTGATCGAGCATGGCGATGCGGCCATTGAGGCGGCGAATTGAGCCCGATGCGGGTTGGCGGTCGCCGATGATCAGGTGCAGCAGGGTGGATTTTCCTGCGCCATTGCCGCCGGCAACGTGAATGCGCTCGGGTCCCGTCACCTTGAAGGTAAGCGGTCCGAACAACGTGCGTCCGCCAGCGTCGGCTATAACATCCTCGAACTGCAGAACAAGTTTCTGCGATGGCAGGTTCACGCTCGGCGCGACGACGTTCAGCGGGATCAGGATTTCAAACTTCGCCTTTGCGTCGTCCAGCGCTTCGTTGGCTTCCGACAGCTGGCGATCGGCCAAGCGGTTGGCTGCTCCTTGGGAGGCCTCGGCGCGATCCTGCTTGAAGTCGAGCAACATCTTGCTTTGGCCGGCTGTGAAGCGGCCCGCCTTTCCAGCGGAATCCTTGCGCTGCTTCATCTCCCGCTGAAGCTGCACCTGATCCTTCACGCGGCGCAGATCGGTCTCCGCCCTGTCGAGCGCATCGACTGCAGCAGCTCGGCGCTGTTCGCGCATTTGAGCGAATTCAGACCAGCCGCCGCCAAAAACAGTAACACCCACAGGCGTCAACTCGATGATGCGGTCGACATGCTCGAGCAGGTCGCGGTCGTGGCTGGCGACAAAAGCGGCGCCGCGCCACTCGTCGATCAGCTTGAGGATTGCGGCCCTGCCCGGCCCATCAAGATTGTTGGTTGGCTCGTCGAGCAGGAGAATGTCGGGCGCTTCCAGCCACAGGCGAGCGACGGCAATGCGCGTGCGTTCGCCGCCGCTGAAGCCTTTAATGATGCGGCTGAGGTCGCGTTCCGGAAGGTCCACATTCGCGAGCGTTTCGGCGATGCGATGCTCAAGTGTCCAGTCGGCTTCGGCCATGTCTTCTTCATCGCCTTCGCCGCGAGCGAGGCGCTCAAGGCGAGCCAGACCGTCAGCGACGCCGAGAGCTTCGGCCAGGGAGATCGTGTCGTCTGGCCAGCGCTGGGCGAGTTCGCCGACACGGCCGCCGACACTGACCGCACCGGAAGCGGGCTCACCCCTGCCCGCGATCAGGCTAAGCAGCGTGGACTTGCCTGAGCCATTGCGGCCGACAAGCCCGACGCGTTCCGCGCCGATGGCTAGGGATAGATTCTCGAACAGCACGCGGCCTTCCGGCGTTGAAGCCGAAACACGATCAAGCGTCAGGAGTGCGGATTTGTTGACTGCAGCCATGGAGACACCGAAGACCCAGATGGAAACAACGCGCGAGCGGCGAGGCTTCTAGAGTTTCATGTCCGTCGGTCTCCTTGTGTGCGCGTTATGTGATGTCTGAAGCGCGGAAAGTCAATCTCGGCGCAGGTTCACACATCAGGCCGGGTGAAGAACCACCCGTTGCGCTGGTCGAGGACCGTGGGGGCCTCGAAGATGTCGGAGAGGATGGCGTCGGTCATGAGCGCCAGCTTGGGTCCGTCATGCATGATGCGGCCGCCCTTCATCATGATGGCCTGGCTGATCTCCGGAATGATTTCTTCGACGTGGTGAGTGACCAGCAGCAGCGTCGTTCCACGCTGGGCAAGGCCGCGAAGGCTTTCGAGAAAATGTCGGCGGGTCGTAGGATCAAGACCCGCGCATGGTTCATCGAGCAGCAGCGCCTCCGGGCGATGTACCAGCGCGCGAGCAATGAGTACGCGGCGCGCCTCTCCTGTCGATAGCGTGCCGAGACGGCGACCGTTGAGATGATCCACGCCCATGAGAGCAAGCGCTTCTTCGGCGGCGTCCTTCATCGCATTGGTGACGACGTGGTGCGCCCAGACGCCTGACGAGGCGAAGAAGCCGGAGATAGCGACTTCGAACACTTCGAGGTTTTCATCTCGCGCCATGTCGAGCTGCACAGAGGACGAGACAACGCCAAGGCGTGAACGCAGTTCGGTAACGTTCAATGCGTCACGGCCGAAGATTTCCACCGGCTCACCCGTCGTCGGGAAAAGCTGTCGCGTGATGAGCTTCACCAGCGTGGATTTGCCTGAACCGTTGCGGCCGAGGATGACGGCGTTCTGGCCGGAAGCGATAGTGAGAGAGAGGTTAGAGACAAGCGCTGCGCCATCGCGGAGGACTGTGACGTTGCGGATCGAGATGACCGGTGGGGGCATGGGCGTATGACACAGGCCGGTGAGCGCGCCCTCGTTCTTCGAGACGGCTCGTTGGGCCTTCTCAGGATGAGAGCTGAACTGCTGGACGAAGAGCAGCCCTCATCCTGAGGAGCCGCGCGGCGGCGCCCCGAAGGATGAGGGCATATTACTAGGCCGCAGCGCCCGTTGCCTTGGCGCGGCGTACTTCGAGCTTGTTAAGGGCATGGACGTAGGCGCGGGCCGACGCGACGAGGGTGTCGGGGTCGGAGGCCTTGCCGGTGGCGACGAGGCCCTGTTCCGCGAGACGCACGGAGACTGTGGCCTGTGCGTCCGTGCCTTCGGTTACCGCACTCACCTGATAGAGTTCGAGCACGGCAGTGTGCGGCACGAGCTGGCGGATGCAGTTGAAAACGGCGTCGACGGGGCCGTTGCCCGTCGCACTCGTGGAGCGGACTTCGCCGTCGATGGTGAGTTCGAGGTCGGCGGTCTGCGGGCCATCCGTGCCGGCGACGACTTTCAGGCGCGTCAGCGAGATGCGTTCCTGCTTGCCAGCCATCTGGTCGTCGACGAGAGCGATGATGTCTTCATCGAAAACATGCTTCTTCTTGTCGGCCAGATCCTTGAAGCGCTTGAAGGCGTCGTTGAGCGTGTCCTGCTCGAGGACGTAGCCCAGCGATTCCAGCTTGTCGCGGAATGCGTTGCGGCCCGACAGCTTGCCCAGCATGAGCGAGGTAGAGGGTACGCCCACATCCTCGGGCTTCATGATCTCGTAGGTCTCGCGGTTCTTCAGCATGCCATCCTGGTGGATGCCAGACTCGTGCGCGAAGGCGTTCTTGCCAACGATGGCCTTGTTGTACTGCACCGGGAAGCCGGTGATGGACGAGACCATCTTGGAGGCGCGTGAGAGCTTCGGCGTGACGATCTCGGTGTAGAAGGGCAGCGAGTCGCCACGTACTTTCAACGCCATGACGGCCTCTTCCAGCGCGGCGTTGCCGGCGCGTTCACCGATGCCGTTGATGGTGCATTCGATCTGGCGAGCGCCGTTCATGACCCCGGCCAGCGAGTTGGCGACGGCAAGGCCGAGGTCGTTGTGGCAGTGCGTGGACCAGATGACTTTATCCGAGTCCGGAATGTTCTCGATCAGGCGGCGGATCAGCTCACCGTATTCAGCGGGGTGCGAATAGCCGACCGTGTCGGGCACGTTGATGACGGTGGCGCCGGACTGGATCGCCACGTCGATGCATTTGCAGAGGAAGTCGAACTCGGTGCGGGTTGCGTCTTCGGCCGACCATTCGACGTCGCCCACGAATTTGCGGCTATGGGTAACGGACGCGCCCACGGCTTCAAGCACGGCGTTCGGGCCCATTTTGAGCTTGTGCTTCATGTGGACCGGGCTGGTCGAGATGAAGGTATGGATGCGCGGGTTCTTTGCCTTCTTCAGCGCCTCGCCTGCCCTATCGATGTCGGTGAGCGTGGAGCGGGCGAGCGTGCAGATCGACATGTCCTTCGCGAGTTCGGCGATTTGCGACACGGACTGGAAGTCGCCCTCGGACGATGCGGCGAAGCCAGCTTCGCATACGTCGACCTTCATTTCCTGAAGGAGCTCGGCGAGTTCGAGTTTCTCGCGGACGGTCATGGAAGCGCCTGGCGACTGTTCGCCATCGCGCATGGTGGTGTCGAATATGAGGACGCGGTCCTTGCCGGATACGGTCGGGCCAGCGGGCTTCATGGTGCGGATTGTCATGTGGGCGGTCCTGTCAGGGCTTTGTCTCGAGAGGGCTTCAAATCCCCTGGACGCGCGACCCGCAGCTTCCTGCCCGGATCACGAACGCGCCCAGGGGCTGCTAAGCAGCCCCGGCAGGGTGAGGAAAAGGGTGAGACCCCGGTTGCGCATTATTGTTCTATGATTGGCCTGTAGTGGCAGGTCAAGTGTCGGAAAATTGAGCCTCATCGGAGGGCATAACGAGGCAGATCGCACCCGGCGATCAGCTTTTGGCGACCGTTTCATTGGGGGCCGGCGCAGCATCCTCCGACGGTTTAAGGTCGGGTTCGCCCTGCACTGCCCGGCGAGCGGCGAGCGCCACGACGATCCAGATCGAGACCACGGCGACAACTCCGCCCACGGCGAGAACGATGCCGCCGCCCATGGCCGACATCACCGACTGGCCAAGCAGGGCGACGATCAACGTCTTCGGGATCGTGCCGATGAAGCAGCCAACCATGAAGCGTCCGAACTTCGCCTTCGAGGCGCCGAAAGCCATGTTCACGACGATGGCGGGCGCGGTGGGGACTGAGCGGACAATCATCGAAGCGAGGAAGTCATTCCGGCCGATGAAGCGCGACAGGCGGTTCACCGTGTTGCCGCCATAGCGCTCAACCAGTTCACGGCCGCCGAAACGACCCATGTAGAAATGCAACCAAGCCGAAGCCATCTGGCCAGCCATCGCATACACGCTGCCAAGCCAAGGCCCGAAAGCGACGATGCAGCCCGCCATCAGGACGAATTGCGGGGCGGCGACGAAAGCCGTGAGGACGAAGACCGCGATGGTGGCGGGAAGGCCCCACGGGCTGTTGCGCAGGCCGGCAAGCTGCTCATCGATGTGATCCGCGAAGCCGAAAGCGCCGGACTTGCCGAGGATCATCAACACGCCAACGCCGCCAAGCAGGGCAAGCGACACCCAGATGGTGCGCCAGGCGCGGGCGTCCATATTGTTGAGGAAGGCGGCTATTTTATTCATTCGGGGGCCCAAATGCGCCCTTGGGCCGGGGTCGTCAAGAATCGCCGGCGCCAGACCCTATCCGCAAGCACGCTTGCCGATCACCTTGCCGATGGACTTCAGAAGATCGGCTGGCTGGACGGGTTTGGCCAGCAGAGCAGCCGCAGCCCGAAGCTCCGGGCGACGATCGGCCAGTGTTTCGTCGAGCAACGCCGAAACGACAATAACCGCAGGACGACGAGCGGCCGGAAGAAAGCGTCGGCGGATTCGGCGCTTTTCTCTGGCCGACAAAGACTTGTCTTTTCGCGACACTTTTTCGAGAATTCCGGTGGCATCCTGACGCAGACCCCACGAACATGAGGGAAATCATCCGAGCCA
>Ga0208939_1000514_pt1 | contig 31593 bp, 50 predicted proteins | sample AD_STIC12_MetaG_FD_184437 | JGI IMG/M metagenome (GOLD analysis project Ga0208939, IMG submission 184437) | Active sludge microbial communities of municipal wastewater-treating anaerobic digesters from USA - AD_STIC12_MetaG (SPAdes) (version 2) | ecosystem: Engineered > Bioreactor > Anaerobic >...
ATATCCTAAAATTAGGATTAAATAATATATCGGCAGGGACTGTCGATTACACCGATGGAGAGGATAGAAGACCTAATCTTTTGAAAGGGCATTCCTCTGTGAAGTCGGAAGCCCACGAATCTTTAGTTCGTGGGTAGTTCACGTATTAAACTTGTTTTACCTTCTATTGTTATTGTTACCTTGGCAGGAAGTCTATCCTGCTCATCACACCATTCCTGATACTCTTCCCATAGTTCATTCTCCCTTTCCATCAGGTACATCCTATCCATGTCACTGATGCGTTCATAATCCTCTTCAACTTGATTCATTAAGTGATTGCTTTTCATTTCTTATAATTTTCAATCTTCTTCTATATGTTTCATTCATCAATCTCCTCCCATCCTTCGTCCATTAGTGATTGTACTTTTAAGAACAAATCGTACTTACGTTTTGGTACAAAGTATGCACTATCTCCTACCCAATCCTGCTCAGGATTTGTAGGATTGGCAAGAAAACACTCACCTCTAAACCAATCCTCTTCCATAATGTCTTGTACTTCTGGCCAGGTTACTATTATATAGTCAACGAGCCCTTCTAATTCTGTATAATCTCTCATTTCTTTGTTAAATTAGTCTTTTATACGAAGTCCAAACATTTCAATGAACCAGCTAAACGTATCAAGAGCTTTCTTTTTTGGAAATCTGAAAGTCTTCATGAGAAGGGGAACAGCGTATTTCTTAAACTCTTCACGCTGTTCCCTTGTGACAGTGAGGTTGAACCTCCATTTGTCATCGTCCACTACATCCAACCTTGTTTTTCCTATCATTTCAAGTTGATAGTCGAATAGGTGAGTGCCAATATTGCTTCTGGTTATCTTTTCCATCACTTCCTCCTTGCTAGTTTGATTTGTTCAATATATTCTTCCAAGGGTATTATCAATGATTTTTTGATAGTGGGGTACTCAGAATAATCACATATGTCGTAGCTACTAAAGAACTTCTTGTAATAACCTCCTTTTTTCATAGGTAACCGTAAATGTCTTACCTTCTTATTGGCAAGCCTCTTATAGTAACTGCTGTTTTTAAGTTTCAACATAGGAAATTTATATGATCTGCTCATCACCAAAGACTTAATTGTTGTTTATCTTGTTTAGTCTGTTTCTTATAACTCTTGTCTATCTTCCTTATTATCTCCTCTGCCTTCTCAATGTAGAAGTCGTAATTGATGTCACAATCCTTCACCTTGGTTCCAGCAGGAAGATAATTACAGACAGTGCACAACCATTCGCCAGCTTGTATTTGGGCTCTTGCAACTGCATTAGTTTTACACTCGGGATTCTTTATCTTGTACAATTTCTCTCCTGAATTGGATACATAGTATCTAATCAGTTTGTCATATTTCTTGATGGATGTCACAACTTTTCCATCTTCTGATTTTCCTGTTATGACTCCTTCATAGTGGAAGTCTTTTGACGCCTTCTGTCTAAGAGTGAAATCGTATATGTTATCATGGGAGCGAATAGTATCGCTAACAGCGATGCCATCAACAAAATACCTACCAAGAGCAATAGGAATAATCCTCCCAGACTTATTTTTATGAAGTTCAAAATCCACTGTAAAATCGCCTTTCCTCTTAACTTCTCCATTCGGTTTAAGTGCTATGTAGTCATTAACTGATGTTTGTGCAATCCATTTGAATTCAGTATACTCTATGTTGCCGAGCTCACTGTTTCCTATCTTCGCTTCATAATAGGTGCATATTTCCTTAAATTCAGCCTCTCTCTTCCTTTTTATCACTACATCAAAGCCATCTGTATTCACGCTGACCACATTGAATCCTTTCAATACCAAGGCCTCAACTATCATCAGAATTTCAAGCTGACAGCCAATAGTAACTTTCAACATAGCACAAGGATCTTCCTGCCAATCTCCTTTGGTGTTCAATCTGCCATAAGCCCCACCATTAAGTGAGAGCTTGCCCATCTCCTGTAAGGAAGCATACTTAGGGTCACCTGTTTCTTTTGCAAGTTGCTTATAATGAAGCCTTCTTTCAATTTTACCTGTAAGCATATCATTCCATACCTTGCCTAAATGAGAAGGATATATTTTATACTTACGTATTGCATTTGGATACTGAGAGCCTATGTCACATTGAAGGTAAATTTCATCACTTCTTGGAACTATCATCCTTGGTTTTTCCTGACTATGAAGACCTCCTCTTCCCACATTTACTGTAAGTTCATCATTGAACTTATATCTGAAGAATTGCGGCTTGTTAAGGATTGTCGTACTGCCTATCATCTTCACGAAGTCCTTCACATCCTTTGTCTGAAACTCAACAGTCTTAGGAAAGAACTTGGAATATTTCTTTCCATAGAAATTCACCACCTTCTTAGGTCTTAACTCACTCTCATCTGTCACACCAGCAAGCTTCATATAGTCAAGCTTGTTCCATTCTGCACCAATCTTCACATCATCAAAATTCAGGCAGCGCAAACCTACTTCTTTCTCGATAATAAACCTGTCTTTTATCTTGTCCTTTCCTTCATACAAAGGATGATTAGTTTCGCCTCTGGTGATTTTGTAGAACTCATAAGTTGCCATCACATCGTTATGGCAATATGAAATAATTGTATCTATTTCCTCGTCGGTCATTTCTTCCTTATCATGGGCAATGGGCATTTCCTCTATATTATGAAAGTCCATCTCATACGCCAATCTCTTAAGACTCACCATCCTGTTCTTATTATTAAAGTGCCATATTAAGAACAGATCTACTTGCTTAACTGTCAATTGATCTTCCCTGTATGCGGGATATACATCATAATTAGCATCATGTATTGTGTCTTGAGCACATTGATAAATGATGTCACATACTTCCTTCCACGACAGTTCTTCCCAATACTGATAGTTTCTGAGAATGAACTCTATCACCTGACTATCAAATCTGAGACAATTATACCCTACCCAATAGTAGTCCTTGTACTGCTCAACAAAAGCAAGGAAACCACTGATGTGGTTCCCTCGCTTGTTTATGAAGAAATCAACTGTTTTGCCCTCATCAGGCAGGTATATGGATATCAAAAACATCTCTTTAAGAGTCTCAATATCATAGATAAGAATTTTCATTAGTGCAGAAATTAGTTTAACGAATTTAGTTATTTTTTAGGACGTTTCCTAAAAATATAACCAAAAATATACACTATGCCACTGATTAATATTGCTCCCAATATCAACAATGACATACCGAGCATTACTTTGTCAACTGTTCCCATACGTCTTTTCGTAACATCGTTTACACAATTGACCTGCTCCCTCAACATAATACTTCCTTTCACTGATAGGAGTACTTCTTTTGTAAGAAGTGAATCTTCCGCAGAATACGCATCTCTCCTGGGAATCAGATTTCGATTTATAAGGATCAACTCCAGCTGTGTACCGCTCAACAAAGGAAGTGTCCTTGGAATTAAACAAAGGGCCTTTGTTCTTCTCTGACTCATTCCTTTTCTTGGTCAAATTTCTCCATTTGATCACTTCTGCGATTCCATATATCACCAGTATGATGATAGTGGCATAAACTGCTAATTTAGTAACAAACCAAATTCCATTCATAGTTCTTCAGTTATTTTAATGGTTATTGTAATTATTTTGATCCTCTTCCTGTCGTTAGTGAGTCCGAAGAATCTTTCAAAGAACGTTTCTTTCTTGAACGCGGGAATGATCTCCTCCTTCTTCACACTATACTCCACCTCACCTCCTCCTCCTCCTTGTATTACGCTTTTGATAGCGTCGATAACAGCTACATCATTCATAACATTCGGTATTATTCTTCACTGACTTTCGTCATATACCGTTTATTATCTCTTATAGCCTGGAGCATCAACCTGATTGTTGATACCATCACCCTTGCCGTAGCTAAATTACCTGTCTTTTCAAATTGTTCGTACAGGTGTTTACCTACTCTAAACCCCATTTCTTCAGCACATTCATTTTTTCTTTCCTGACTGAGTTCTCTTGTAAGAGAACACTTTCCATTTAACTTCATAATGTTTCAAATTTTAAAAGTTCAACATATTTATTATGCTCACTAATGAGTCCACTAATTTTTGCATACAATTCTTGTATCTGGGAACTAAGAGCAGAAATCTTTTCAATAACTTCTGCATAAGTCATCTCGTCTTTCTGTTCTTTCTCTTGTACACTGACAGTTTTAGTATCTCTCACTACAATGGAACTGATTGATTCAGCATTATATTCAGATTCCATTGTCTTGATGACCTCTTTCAACTTCTTCCTTCTGTCATACACTTTCTTCCTTTCCTCGTAAGACTTATCGAAATCAGGTTGAAGAGTCTCAAGTTCAGCCTTCATCTCATCCAGGGATTGTTTAGTTTCAACACCCAATACAGCAAGATTCTCATACTCTCCGATGGACATTAGCTTCTTCTTAATATGAGATCTTTTTTGATAGACCGCATTCTTTTTCTCAGATGGAAGAGAACTTAATGAATTACCAAGTTCTTCATATTGTCTCTTCAGTTCTTCTACATCTTGTTTTTGTTTATCCATAACTTCTCTATTTAATTGTCTAACTTTTCTATGTATCTTTACATAAGACCTATACTTTTCCATGGTGATATCATTAATCTGTGAGTCAGCGAATCCTAGAGATTTCAACTGAAATATTATATAGTTATCTGATATTTCTCTAACTATCCTATGTTTATAAGCTCTTTCTCTTTCACGACATTTTTCCAAGTTTCTTAGTCTGTATTGTTTTGATCGTTCGTTATTCAGACGTGAACATACAACCTGTCCTGTTGTCGAAATAAACCATTTGTTTCCTCCGCAATGAGGACATATCTTATCTGGAATAATTACTGTAGCCATATTCTTTAAATAAAAAAGAGAGGAGGATCAATATCCTCCCCTCTCATTAACCTAACTAAACCAAACTTATGAAAAAACAGTCTACAGCGTAGACCAAAGCATGAGTCGAATATACGAACTATTTTACATATTTCAAATACCTTGTGCAAATAATTTTACCGTCGTCTCCTTTTTCAAAAGGAGGACTGACAAAATATGACTGCACAATCCTGCCCCTCTTGCTCTTATATCGGTGACACTCCTTCTTAAGAGTGCATTCACCGCCTTTGCATTTGATGTCATACATATCAGTAGGCTGATGATGGTCGTTGTTGATTCTCTTCAAATGAAGCATCCTCCCATTCATCATCCTCATGTCTTGTAAGCTCATGAAAATAGCGAGCGAGAGCTTCAGCCGTCTCCTTCAGTACAGAATAATTCCACCAGTCCTTGATAGTGCAATCATTCTGTATGCTTCCCAGCATTCCTCCGCCAAGGTAGTTCTGATAGGCGGTCATCTTCTGTCCCTCGTATTGCTCTCCCAAGAAGTCAAGAGCAATTTCAATGCCTCCTCCCCTGTATGAATACTCACAACGGAGGGTATTTTCTTCGATTTGTTTTGTTATATCTTCCATATCAATTGTTAATAAATTTCAATGCTTGTTCAATGCCTTCTTGTAAAGCTTCCTCGTAAGTTTTCCACCACATCATCTTCCTGTCAAAAGAATCGTAATGTTCATAGAAATCCCATACATCCTTCTTTCTGTCCTTTCCTTCTTTTAAATACAGAGTAATATCATAAATATATGCTATCTCACTGTCATCAATCAATTCATAGTAAACATTCATTACAATCTTATGTGTCTCTCTCAACCACTTCTGACATTCTGTAAGCCAGAATAGCCAGACTAATTCTGGAAAGCTTTCAGAAACATAAGCAAAGTATTGAGTAATAAATCCTTTCTCTTTAGCAAGAGATGCCAATTCTTCCTTTTTCATAGTCCCAATTTTGTTAGAATCTTGTCAACCTTTAGTTTCTCTTCATCTGCTATACTATCAAAATAGTCATGCATAGTGTAAAATGCCTTCTTGTATCTCATAACTTCTTTTCTGAGAAGTTTGATTTGTTCCTTAAGTTTTACTTCCTTCGTAGTCATAGTTTTAGTTGTTAAAAGAAAAAGGAGGCCCATTGCTGAGCCTCCTCGAAATCAAAAATGGAGAAGCCGGATATGGTAGTCCGAACATACTTCTCCTACTTTCGCATCACCGAGCCGATGAAAGGATTTGAACCCTTGACCCTCTGAATACAACTCAGGTGCTCTACCAACTAAGCTACATCGGCTTTAAAGAAGGGAAGCTCAGTACATCTACCGAGCTTCCCTGGATGAAGCAAAATTTAAAACAACTACCATGAGAAATCAAAGATAATCAGAAAACAAATAAAACCAGGGTGCTTCATCTGTTGCGAGGAGAGGAGTCGAACCTCTATCTAAGGCTTATGAAACCCAAATGTTACCATTACACCACCTCACATGCCAAATATACAACTTAATTATCTTTTCTTGATCAATATTTCAGCCAGTCTTTAAATTTTATTCTTCCAGTTCAGCAATCATCTTCTGAATTTCTTCAAGAGACTTGCTTGCAAGTTGTTCATTAGCCTTGCTTACAGCCAGCTCTTTAAGCTGATGTATCTTAGCAAGCCTTTCCATACGAGATTTAGTTGCTTCCTTCTCAGCAAGTTTCACGCCGATGATGTGCTTCAGCACTTCCAGCTTGAGTTCCAGGGTCTCGTTGGCAGAAGACTTTGCAGAAATGAAACTCTCTTCAGACTCCTCCTTCAGTTTTTTATTGACAGCTTTTGCTATTGTATCAAGGGAAGGAAGAGACAAGTCCCACAAATCTTCCGCTGACAGTAATCCTTTGGAGGTTTCCCACCTCACTTTTTCTCTTGTCGCTTTTTCAAATAATTCCATGTTGTTGATTTTTAAAAGTTAATCCTTATCATTCTTTGAAAACTACCGGTCACACGGCACAGTATGGAGTTCCTCTGTGTTTCGGAGAAACCCAATCCAGACAATTGATCTTTCGTATGTTCAATTCTCAACTTGCTTCCCAAGATTTCAAACACCTTCCGATGCTCAGTGAACTCATCCTTGAGAAACTCATTGAAGAATGGGCGAGCATCTTCATCCGATATGCAATCTTCGAGGAAGAACATATAATGCTTGTTGCCAACAGGCTTTTCCCAATGATTGGGAGAGAGCATTATCTTCTTCACCCTTACGAAAGTGCAAGTCTTTATGTTCCACTTCTCCTTGGAAGAGATACTGCTATTTACTTCGAGTTCGCTCTTTACAACAAATCCTTTTGCCTTTGAATATTCCACAGTGGCAATCGCTACATCACCGGTAAAGTGCTTGTTATATGCAAAATCATACACAACACCATCAGCTTCAATTTGAGCTTTGACACCATTGTGTCTTCTGCCGTCATAGTTATTGATCCAGAACTTATATACACCCTCTTTCATCTTGGACTTGTCAGACCAAGTGATATTTTCCACACCGACACTTGAAGGTCTGATCATATCCACATCCAGCATTCCTGACGACGGAGTTTTTTTGCCTTTGTAGTCAGCGAAATAGATATGCTCTCCACTTTTTCCAGGTTCCATTGCATGAGCATCCAAATCAACAATGGAACTACCATCCTCATTCCATTGAATGGAGAACCTGAGGACACCAGACACATCACCTCCGGCTGCCTTCACTCTTTCCTTGATGGAATCGGTAATACCACCTGTATAAGACCATGAAAAGTTGTTCCCCCATTTGAAAAGGCCTTTCGCATCCTTCTCCTTAGAAGTAACAAGACTCACCAGATTGGCAAGATGAGGATTCTCAACCAAAAGTTCCACTACCTTGGCCGTGGGAAGTATCTTGGCGATGAAGTCTTCAATTCCTACTTCCTCCACTTTACTGAAGGATTTGGGATTGACAAGGGTTCCCTTGCTCATCTCCTTGAACACATCTGTTACAGAGGATGATTTGTCTGTAAAAAGAATGTCTTCCACATTCAAATCCCTCTCTGTTGCAAGTCTTCTTTCAAGGGAGTCCATCAGATCAAGCTCTTCCAGCTTCTTCTTTGCCTCTTCGATCATCCTTGGAGTGGCAAGCGCTGTAGGCCTCTTATAGTTCGCAGGAGCGACTTTCCTCTCATACCTTGTCACAGCACCATCCAGGTCAGAAGTCTCCTCTAAATCGACAAGGAGCGTTCCTATGACAGAATTCCTTATAGAGGTGATATGACGATGGGTCATAGAGGCAACCCAGCAATAATTGTCCCTCAATTCAACGGGGACTGTAGCATATTGCAATTTAGTCTCAAGGAATGTAGCCAGTACATCCTCATGCTCTTTCCCTCTATAGAGAGAATTCTGCCTGATGAGGTCAAGTACTGTTTCAACAGTCTCAACGGAGATTTCATCCAAGGCCCTCTTAAGAGTTTCCTTGTTGGTTCTCTTCTCTCCCCTTTTGGCATCAATGTCCCTTTTCACGACGAACTTATCAGGAAGCTCGATGTAGAAGTGTGTCCATTCCACCTGCCTCACCATGTCAAAGTTCTTGTCAGTCCCACACTTCCTGAATTCGTTGTAGAATATGTCAGTAATAGGAAGGGAATGAATATATCTCCTGATACTTTGCACAGATTTTTCAAATCCAGGCACTTCAATATCATCCCACATGGAGACGACCTTGTTATCCCTGATAGCCACAATGCCTGCATACTGCCTGAGAAATGACTTGCATGCATTGCAATTGTGATGTTGCCGCTCTTCAGAGTCCTCAAACCCTGAAAGATAGAGTTCCCATACCTTGTCTCTGTCAACAGTGACATAGAACAAATGAGGGTCCTTCGCCATTTTGTCGAAGTTCTCTCTTACCTTTTGCTTTAGCTCGTTAAACATGTTCTTACTATTAGTGTTAATCCAGTTATAAATTATAAAACATTGATATTTTTATCTTATACCTCTTGTTTTTGTTAATGTTAATAAAGGTGTTCTTTTGTTACACGTTCTATTGTGTCAATCGCACATTGGTGGCAAACATAGCTTATCACTATCTCGCCATTTATCACAATGGGTGCTTCCACTCTCATATCCACACCGTTCTTTTTAAATACAGGCCTCCCACAATTGTTGCAGAAGACCACCTTACTCCGATGTCTTGTTTGAATTAGATTCATGTTACTTTTTTATATTTGTTCCGATACCTATCTTCTCAACTATTTAGTTAAACACTGCCCTCCTGGCTGTATTATATTGTTCCATTATGGTTATAACACAAAAGCTCATAGCCATCAATTCCTCAGGAGTATCAGCTACCTCAATCATTGTCTCAGCAATGACAGATGCTTTTCCCGAATTGCGCTTTCTTGACAGACGCTCTTTGAACTTTTCCATAAGTTCATCATTGTAATTAATACCAATGGCCTCCTGAAGAGAGTCAGCTTCATGATTGTAAATCGTAGTCTTTTTCATTTTGCCTTGTTTTTAACAGATTTATTTATTGTTTACGTAACCAGGTTTGACATTCTTTTTCGGCAACCATTTCTGTCCTTTGAATCCAGGCCAGCGGGAAGAGTAGACAGACAACATTCTCTCCCTGTATGAAGAAATTGGACAGTGCTTGATCAACCATTTGTCTTGCCTCTCAGAAGTGTTCCAAATAGCGAAGTCATATGACCGTTTATAGTGTTCCAGATCCTCAGTGTGAGTCATGAGGAATTCAGGAGTGATATCCTCCATTCTCACATCATGTGCATAAAGCAATATGGAGAAGGGGTAAAGATATATGGGCCTACCGAATTCCTTTACCATGGCCTCATAATTATCTATCCACCATTGACGGTAGAGAGGATAATCATTACCATCAATATAAGTCTTGTCAATTCCCGCCATCTTGTTCGGTGTTATAGAATTTGACATCGTCACATCTTTCAATGCAACCTCCTATAATAAAAAGAAAGATAATGATAGCAATGGCTATTTTCACCTCTCTCTTCAACAGCTTTAGTTCTTCCCAAGTTGTCATACTATGAATTATTAGATTAATGTTTAAAAAAGAGCCACCCGGTCATGATAGGCAAACCACTATTATGAAAAGGACACAAAGAAAGGAGGCTGAGTGGCTCATATTATTTATATCAATACTTTTCTTTGAATTCTTCCTCAGAGAGGAACAGGAAATCTTCACACTTTTCGTAGCTCCACGTGGGATTCTCGTAGGCAATGGTATCAATACAATATCCATCACTTCCTTCATCGTAGTAGCTGGTAAACCCAGCAGGAACAACCATTTCAGCATCACCATTGATAACATGGGTGACACTTTCTTCCTTGGGACTCTGCAAGCACATAAGAATACCAAGAACCGAGAGGGTGATAATAATCTTTTTCATGACTTATCATCATTAGACCATTGTCCTTTCATATTTGTAAATATATAAAAACAAGCAGAGAAGGGATGCAGTATTATCAATATATATTCACTCAATTGAGCCGATTACACCATTTCAGGTGACATATACTGTTGATCAATACCCCTGAACGACCCTTTTGGCACAGGTTAACTCTGCTTGTATATTTAGATTAATTCAACATAGGTTAGAGTATCAGAAGCATACGATGTATAACCCTCAAATCTTCCTTTATAATAGGAAGCACCTTTCGGTATAATACATTTTGCAATCACTTCATTTCCTAATATAGAATGCTGAGTGTCTCTGATACTTGCATATGAGTGAAGACCCATCTCAACAGTGTCGTTTATTTTCTCAAGAGAAGAGGTGTAGGTTTCACCAATCTTGACAGTAAAATTCTGATAGATCGTTTGATATACAGTTATAAGCACAGGAGCCTCTCCATTAATTTCAGTCACTCCATAATCAAACACCCATGAATATTTATAACCTTTCTTGTCATAACAATAAGAGCCATCTAGAGAACCGATATTAGTACAAAAATAGAGTTCTCCATCTTCCACAGTGAGATGTCCCTTACACTTGATTCCCTTTATAACTCCCTTGAAGGCTGCCCCATCAGAATATTTGGTAATATCCGGTTTTTTACATACCTCCAGCCTTTTATAGCACACGATGTCTTTCGTTGCTTTATTCAGCTTTGTTTTCTTACTTGATAATTGTAAACACATAATTGTAAGTTTTAATTATTTCTCATTATAATGTTGAAATAATAAACAAAGGCAGAGAACAATATGAAAAGTAAATTCAAAACCATATCATTTTTAACCTGATCAAAACTCTGCCCTTGTTATATTATCATGAAACAATATCAAGTTGATCCCCAATTGAATTCAATGTATCAGCCAATTGTATGGCTAAGTTCTTAAGCCATTCTACGTTCCTTCCTTCCATCATTTTGTCCTGTTGTTCCCTGGTAAGATCCTCAAACACAACATTCTCATATCCTCCAGTTTCTTCATTCTTGCTACGGAAATATATTCCCGATAAGTTTCTCCTTGTTTTCATAATGTGTATGTATTTTAGTGAACCTATATAATAATGCCATATTATACAACGCACGACTTTTATAACGCCCTAATCACCCTTAACACACAATATTATTACATTCCCTCTCAAGAGGAGAATAATATAAAAGGATAGCTGGTTGAGAGAGCAACCATTTAACCAACCAGAACACTCAGCCAGTGTTGGCACTATCTATATTCATTTACAATCACCAGCCCATTCAACCAATAAAGCAAATAAATAGAACATCCAATATACAATAGATATTCTCCAGAAACCTTCCTGAACAAACACCCATTTAGGATCGAATGAAAATGCTGTCAGCAAATATGCCACCCATACAGCAATAAACGGCAGCAGCAACAAAGACTCTCTCTATTATCTTCATATATATACAGGTATTAGTGTGTGCATAATAAAAACTTCCTGCTGGAGCATTAACCCCATTTAATCCACCTCAGCGCAATGCTTTGGGTACTGTCCTTCTCGATTCACCAATTAACCGATAATTTCAAATCTTCGTTCGTATACAAGCACATGATATTGTGGTTTTAAGTGATTGATTCAAATTCTTTAACAGATATGGTTTTGTCCCAATCAATGCCACCGTGCTTAGCAAAGATTTCTTCAAGAACATTAACAGGTATACGTCCTACAGTTCCTGTAATGTTGTCAGGATCTTCGGCATATTCCCTGAGCATAGGTTCGTCTTCAGATGGAAATCCAAACTCCACTTCCTGCATAGTATGACCAAACTGCCTGTAACCCTTTTCGGAGCTACAATAACTCCCACTATGTATCTGCAATGACACACTGAATCCATCCATTGCATATACCCTTGGGCAGAAGAAATAGATTTCTTTGTATTTATCGTCACCTCTAAATGTTTTCATCATTTGGGTAACCCTTTTCTGAAAAATGCTCATAAGAATGAGCCTGAAAAATAATGTCAAGTTCATTTTTGTTAATTTAATTGGTGAACGCTATATTATACAGCCGCACGGTTTATACGCCCTAATCACCCACTAATAATAAAAGTTTCCCTTTATGCACAATACCAACCCTGCGAAGAGTCAGTCTCATACATAAAGGGAAACATATATCTGTCAGCATTCTTCCTGCAATTGCTCAATGAGAGCCTTGCGAGAGGTTTCAGCGAGAAAATATCCGAATGAAATAAGGTATGCCAACACCTTCTTCACGGAAATACCACCAGACAACGCTAATATAGCATTATCCTTAATTACTCTTTCCCTCTTTCTTAGTGTTTTCATGATATTATTGATTTACAGGTTAATCAGACATATCTTCGTGCCAGAATGCCTTGCATTGTACATAATAGAAAAAAGCTAGGCAACTCATTGCAACCCTTCAACAAGGATTTCAGTGCATTATTCCAACCTCTACGTGCATGTCTTCTTGGAGAATATTATTCTCAACACCTAATGCACATATATTTGGACAAGTCTTGAGTTGCCCCCGCTATATCATTGAGGGATGCAGGGCTCGTGGGTTCGTTTGTTCACCCAATACTGCCCTGCATGCCCGTATATCACATCTTTATCCACCCCAGATGTTTAAAGGTGGATATTTTCTTTATTGAGCCATCAGGCTGGATAGCTTCTTCACTCACCCTTTCAGAGTGAGCGAATCTAAATAGTCCTTGTCTCGCTCCATCGTCGGCTACACTCACCGTTCCTAGAGCAAACAGGAATGCAGGAGAACCTCCTGGCTGGACAAGTTCATATTTCCCGAGGGAAAACATGAACAGATCTTCTGCAAGCTCGTAAAGTTCGCCCCTATTATCAGGACAATTAACTATCCTCTCCATAAGAGAGGGGTAAACGTCCTTAAGGTAGAACAACTCCCCTTCTAAGGAGGAGAGTTGCTCTATTGTCGGCTGGTGCGGTGAGCACCAGAGTAGAGACCTGTACATTAGTACACCCCCATTCCCCCGCAGTCTGGGCAGGTCTCTCCGTCGATTTCACCAGTGCCGCCGCAATAGCAGCAGCACATTTCGCTGCTCTGATTGTTATTCAGAACAGCCATACGAAGAGCCAAGAGCTCAAGCTCCTGCTCTTCTTCGCTCAGGTTAGCAAATTCTTCTATCGTCATGACGAATAATGTTAATTGGTGAACCCTTATATAAATATATAAGACGCACGATTCTCACGCCCTAATCACCTATTAATAAAATTCCCCTTTATACAGAACATACTGATCCTACGAAAGATTAGCATTATTCTTATATTGGTGAATCAAACGAAGAATCAGTCTCTATATAAAGGGAAGAGAATAAAACAATACAGCACCCAATAGACATCTACCTCAAGCCAAGGATGCTACCTTTAATAACTTCCCTTTGCTACCAGACTAAAACAAAGCCATTATCCAACGTAACCCTGAACACATAATTATCATCCCTCTGCTGAGAGATCATCATTATACACACCCTGTAAGGAACAATATCAAACAGCTGTTCAAGTGTTCCAATATAAGACATAACCTCAAGCATAACAATATCCTCCTATATATACAAGTGAATAATCAATATACATCTCTCTGCATTCAACCATAATTGACGTACTTTGATATACCCCTCCAATAGATGTATACAAGTAATTCCTTCAACTATGATTGTCCAGCCTTGAGAACTGGAAACGATGCATTAATGCTATTGTATATAAAATGTTCGGCTATTTCAGCCTTCATAAGACAATCTAATAGGATGAGGCTATGTGACATACCCACATCCATTCTTCCCCTTCTATTTCTCTCATTTTCAGTGAAATATAGAAGAAAAAACATATATGCAACCTGTTTATTGTGAACATATGACAGTTTATCAGTGTTGTCACAAGGTCGCAAATGGACTAGGTTGCATATATGTTTAAACGACTGGTAGCCTAAAAGGCTACCAGGTCGTTAATACTCACCTTCCCCTTCTTCTTAAGGTCCTTGACCTTAAGCCGATTAATATCGCTGGAATCAGGGCTGATGAAGACGCCTACATCATTCTTCACAAGGCGTAAGTTCAACAAGGAAGCAAGGACATCGTCCTTTGCCACCTTGTCCGCAAGCGCCTTGCGGATTGTGGCGCTGAGCGCCTTGCTACATGGGAACATCAGCGGTGGTTCGTCTTTGTCGTCGTAGACAAAGACTACTACGCGGTTATCTCCGCGTAGGTTCTTGGTGCTGAAGTCCACCTCCATGGCGTCCTTCAGCCCTTCCTCTAAAGTCCCTAATACCTCGACTTCGTCGAAGCTGCCACCCTGGGACTCCACCCGAGTGGCAATCTTTGATAAGTTAATTGCCATCTTTTTATGTTTTTTTTAAGTTAATAACTACGGGGATAGCCCCAATTATTTTTTTTTTGCGGGGGGTTAGTTTTGGAAGTACCCTCCTCTCTCACCCCCATAAACGATTTCCATATTTGAAAGGCAAGGGGTATATTTGTTATAAAAAAAAGGCATGGGGGTAGTTGTAAAGGAGTCCTTGGTGGCGGGGGCTAACAAAAGGAACAGGGGGGTGTTTGCTGATTGTTCTTATGAGAGGGGGGACATAGTTGAAAGGTGTCCTGTAATTGTGCTTCCTGACGCAGACTATGAAAGGATAGTCAATACGGAGCTTGGTTATTATGTGTTTGCCTTTGATGGAGGTGGCTCCTGTATTGTCCTTGGATATGGGAGTCTACCATTCTTATTCTCCTAATGTATATTGGTATGACGACGTAGAACGCAGGGAGAAGGTGTTCTATGCTTTGAGGGGCATTGGGGAGGGGGAGGAGCTTCTTTACAATTATGATGGGACTAACAATATTGGGGAGGCGTATGAATTTTAATTTTTTTAATTAATTTTGAAAAAATTATATGTACATTTGTAGAAACCAACATGTTTTCAAATGGGAGACAGAATTACATATCAGAAATTGAAGAAGGTGACTTCCGACAGCTATGAGCTTGCAAGGAAGTACTATGGGCTCCTCTCTGTCCTTAATGGACTCTCATTGACGGAGAGGGAGCTGCAACTGGTGTCATACGCTTCTATAAAGGGAAATATTAGCTTGCCTGAGAATAGGCAGGAGTTTTGTGAGAAGTATGGCACTAGCGAGGCCACGATTAATAATATGGTGTCAAAGCTTAAGAAGGCCAGTATTTTCATTAAGGCTGGGGGAAAGGTGATTGTCAACCCGCACATTGTCCCTAACTTTAAAGGGGACCTGGTTTTACAAATTACCCTTAGGAATGGAGCTGAAGCCCGATAACGTCCCTATAAAGGAATGGCTTGTAAAAGGGATTGCTGATTCCCTGAACATTCCTGAGCGTGTGGTCGCCACTATTGTCGACTTCCAGTTCAGTGAGGCAAGGGAGTCTCTTCTTACGTGCAACTCAATAGAGTTCTCTGGGTTTGGGAAGTTTATCTTCAATAAGAGGAAGGCTGAGAAGAAGTTGGCGAAGATAGTGAAAAGTAAGGAGTATTTGGAGGGGGTTATTGGTTCTCCCGATATAACGGAGCAGAAGAGGGTGAGTTCTCATTTCAAGTTGCAGATATATATGGCTGATATAAAATTGTTGAGGAATAAGCTATGAAAATAGAGATTGACAAGATTTATGAAGGGTGGCGCAATAACCTGTTCCCCCCTGAGAAGCTGAAGAAGGTGATTGGGTATGTCTCACGCAGGAGGAGGTATATTTGTGACGGGTGTGAGCATAATTCCAAGTTTCACAAGACTTTCAGGCCTGACATACATTGCATGTTATGCGGGTGTACGTTGAGTGCCAAAACCAAGTGTCTTTCATGTGAATGCCCTGCCACTCCGTCGAAGTGGAGGGCTGTTGTAAGTGAAAAAGAAGAGGAGGAGATGACAGATGAGAAAAAATGACAACATTATGCTGAGGAAGATATTCCTCGCGGACTTCATTGACATGCTCTGTGAGCTGTATGACAATGGGGCAGATTACGTTGACCTGATAGGCAGTCTTAGTGGGAGAAGGGATGAGATAGCCATACAGGTAAGGGAGGAATACCTGAGGGAGGATCTTACGGAGGATTATTTGAATAAGTTGATATAATGGCTAGGAGTAATTTCATTAATGCGGAGCTCGATTGGGCGAATAAGCAACTCGAGACCTGGAGGAAGTATGTTGATAACAACCCTATCAATGAACTTAAGGACAGGATTGAATGGAAAACCACCAAGACCGGAGGGGCTATACCGATGGTGATTGCTTCTATCGAAGCTCAAGGGAAGTTCATCCAGGAGACTATGAAGAATTACCTGGCACTGTTGGAAGTTGTGGATAAACTGAGGGAGAAAGAGGAGGCCAAGAAGGAGGCAAGGGGCTCTGGAACGGTGCCTCCTAGAATGCAGGGGAAATGGAAATGAGTCAGAGATTTGAATATACGGGAAAAGGGTATGTCGAAGCCTTGGCTTGGCTGAAGGAGGTGGGGGAATGGAAAAGGGTCCTCACCGAGGGATTCAGTTGTGATGGATGGTCTGTGATTCATGAGGCCAACAGTATATGGGAAAGAAAGAGCAGGGAAGATGGAAATAAAGAGCACTGAGTTTTTCAGGAACATGAAAAAGCTGCCTCCTCCTGGAACGGAGGAATTCAGGCAGCTCATTGATTGGGAGACGCAAAAGATATTGGGGGGAGTCACCATCGGGGGAGTGTATTTTTCGGGGTGGCTCTATTGGCATCTTAACCATTGGTACATCAGGGTTGACGGTACTGACCAATGGGGGAATGACATAAGGGTGCCTGCCCTTCCCGATCTTAGGGACAATGAGTGGATAAGGGCGGAAATCCTGGAGGAATGCAGGAAGCAGAGAATGGGGTATATTGAAGTGGGGGCCAGGCAGGGGGGAAAAAGTGAAATGGAGGCTTCCTATTTCGGAATGAATGCCACAATGTTCAGCAACACCCAAAACCTGATAATATGCGGGAATGACAATGACTTGTCCCTTATAAAGGACAAGGTGGACTTCGGGCTGAGGCACATGTGGGAAGGATTGGCCATTCCAAGGCTTGATAAAACATGGAGGCTCAATCAAATCAGGCTTGGATATAAGAAGCCTGACGGGGAGGATGAAATATGGAGCTACATCATAATAAGGAATGCCAGGGATGGTAATGTCACCGAGGTGGCAGCTGGTGCTACTGCAAAGACGTTCATAATGGACGAGGTAGGAAAATACCCGTTTGCTTCTGCATTCAAGGCTGGGGAACCTACCATTAAAGGGGAGAATGGATGGAGAACCGTTCCCATTTTGGTCGGAACTGGAGGTAGCTTCGATAATGGGGCTGATGCTGAGAATTTCTTCTACAACCCTGAGTCAAATAATTTTCTTGCCATAGAGGATGCAGTTTCAGGAAGGAAGACAGGTCTCTTTCTTTCAGGGCTGTATAGAATGGATTGTAAGAAAGAGACTTCTCTTGGTTCATGGCTGAGGGAAGAAAGAGGAATGGATATAAAAGACATAACGGAGCTTGATAAAATTAAGATACGTGTTTCTGATAAGGAGAAAGCTCTCGCCACGATAGAGAGTGAGAGGGAAAATATGAAGCGTAATCCTGACAGGACTCTCTATCTGAAACAGATAATGTACTATCCTCTCACGGTAGATGAATGCTTCCTTTCCTCTTCAGATAATATTTTCGACATAGAGGGGGCGAAAAGGCAGAAGAATAGGCTTGCACAGGTAGAGAGAACAGGAACTCCCGTTGTCCTCTACCAGGACGAAGAAGGAGGGGTGAAACATGACTTCACGGATATGCTCCCCATTTCACATTTTCCCTTGCAGACAGGTGACTCGAAGGACGCTCCTGTGATAATATACGAATTTCCTGTAGACAATCCTCCCTACGGACTGTATGTGGCAGGGGTTGACCCCTACAGGCAGGGAAAAGCACAGTATAGTAGTTCATTGGGTGCAGTCTACATATACAAGAGGATGCACGATATAGTTGGTGAAAAATACCAGGACATGTTTGTGGCTTCCTATGTAGCAAGGCCTGATAAGAAGGAGGTCTGGGAAGAGCAGGCCAGGCTTCTTATTAAATATTATAATGCACGCACCCTTTGTGAAAATGATGACATCTCCTTTATAGAATATATGAAGGCGAAGGGGGACGCACATTACCTGGAAAGACAACCTGAGTGGCTGAAGGAAATAGTTCCCAACACCACCGTGCAAAGGGACTATGGAATACATAGGTCTGCCGATAAAATCAGGGACTACTTGCATGCATGTTTCAAGAAGTACATGGAGGAGAAGGTGTACGAGGAGAAGGACGAGGAAGGAAACACAGTAAAACAAATATTAGGTGTGTATAAAATATTGGACCCCCTCCTTCTTGAGGAAGTTATTCAGTATAACGATAAGGAGGGCAACTATGACCGTGTAGTGGCGGCGGAGCTTGCAATTGCACAGGCGATGAGGATGGACCCCATATTCGGTAGGGTGAGTCAGGCAAAGGATGCAAGGGTGGCTGCCATCTATTCTGGAAGAGGAAAGCCGCAGCTTTTCAACGGAAGCAAAAGCATATTTACGGCAAGGAAGAGAAAATTATTTGTATAACATATATATAATGGTATGGATAACGAAATGAACCCCCCTCATTTGAGGAATTTGTTGAAGAACCCTGGATACTATGAGCCGGACATGGAGGACATAAAACTGGGGGATGATATAGTGATAGGGGAGTATGCTTCAAACAGGTATGGGGAGCCCACCATCAGATGGACAGAAGTGGTGGTGGAGGAACTGCCGTTATGGAAGGCGTTCCCTACAATGATGTTTTACAGGAAAAAACTTAATAAATAAGCAAGATGGCTATCATACGTTACTCAAAAGACCCAACCATCAAGTATGCCTACCTGAATATCTTTCCTGACCAGTTCAGGACAGAGAAGCAGAAGCAGGACGAGACTTGGATAAAGAACACAATGGATTATTTCGCTAACAAGGCTTATGCGGAATATACCAAGAACCGAAACACCTTTGTCAAGAACTATGACCTGATGAAGGGCATATTGAGAAGGGAGGACTTTTATGAGGAGGAGGAGGTGAAGAGTTTCACGGAGATGCTCACTGAAGACCTCGAACTCCCTGCCTATGTGAAGCATTATTCGATTGTCACCACTCCCATCAATGAACTTGTCGGGGAAATGTCCAAAAGGCCTGATACATACAGGGTGAAGGCATTCGACGATGATAGTCAGGCAGAAGAGCTTCAATATAAGACGGAGCTGCTTCAGGAATTTGTCGTTTCCCAGGCTAAACGGAGGATACTGGAGAAAGCTGCCATGCAAGGCGAGGAAATCCCTGATGAGGAGCTTGATCAGATGACGATGGAGGAGGTGAAGGACCAGCTTGACAGTTATACTTCTGTTGCAGAAAAATGGGCCAATCATGTGCTTACCTGCCAGAAGATGGATTTCAATGTAAAGGAGATGTCTGAGGACGCCTTCAGGGACCTGTGCATATCGGCAAGGGAGTACTACCATATATATGAGGACAATTCAAAGCTCGGATTCAATGCAGAAGTGGTAAACCCGAAGAATGCCTGGTTTCTGACAGTCCCTGACAGGAAATATACATCAGACCCTTCTGGAAGGGCGAAAGGGGCTTACGCAGCAGGGACTGTTCAGATAATGGAGCTTTCGGAAATAATAGAAAGCTGCCCTGACATTACAAAGGAGGAGATAGACCATTTGCGTTCCTCTTTGGAAGATTATGGACTCATCAACGTAAGAGAGTCCAACCTCGGCAACCCTGACATCACCCCTGGAATAGACAGCATTAAATATGACACCTATGACCCGCTTGTCCTTCAGGAGAGGATGCTCATAGAGAGTGAAATGAAGGAGAACAACGACTCATTGGGTGATTTCCTTGGCCTTTCGTCCAATGTCTCTGCATTCGGCTACAAGTATGTGGTGGTGAGGGCATATTGGATATCCAAGAGGAAAATCGGGAAGCTCGTCTACTTTGATGAAATGGGCAATGATCAGAGCATGCTTGTTGATGAGCATTACAAGAATGGGACTATTCCCACTCAGATTTCCCTTGAATGGGGATGGGTGAACGAATGGTATCAGGGGGAGAAGATAGGGCCTGACATCTATCACGTAAAACCCTTCAGGTTGTTAAGCTATTGTCCCATCATAGGCACTACGTATGAAGTGAAGAACACCGAGGCCAAGAGTCTTCTGGATATGATGAAGCCTTTCCAGGTCATATATAATATATGTATGAACCAGCTGTTCGAGTTGCTCAGGAAGGAAATAGGTAACGTGGCTTCCATAAACATAAGGCGCATTCCAAAGTTGAAGGATGGAGATGATCAGGATGCCATTGACATGTGGGAAATGGAGGCAAGGGAGAGAGGGGTGGTATTTGACGACGACAGCCCTGAAAACACCAAGGCCCCTGTTTCCAATACCAGTATAGCGAAGAATATTGACCTTACAAGGACAAACGAAATTCAGAGCAGGTACAATCTTGCTGTACAGATGAAGAATGAATGCTGGGAGCTTATAGGGATGTCGAAGCAAAGGCTTGGCTCCATTTCCGCTTCTGAAACAGCAACGGCCACCAATACAGCCGTACAGCAGAGTTACTCACAGACTGAACCCCTGTTTGTCGCTCATGAATATGTTCTTGGACAACTCTATCAGGCAATCATAGACGCTGCCCTCTACGTGGAAAGCAGCAAAGAGCAATCCACCCTCTCCTATATAACAAATGAAGGCGAATCTGCTTTCATACAGGTAAATGGAACAGACCTCAGGTTCAGAGACCTCAAAGTATTCCCCACCAATCGTCCTGAGGATACCCAGATGTTCAACGAGCTTCGTCAGCTTGCACAGGCTGTCATCCAGAATGGAGGAACCCTCTATGATGTCATTGAACTCTACTCTACCAAGTCGATGAGACAGATGAAGAAGACTTTCAAGGACTTGAGGGACAGGATATGGAAACAGCAGGAGGATGCACAGAAGCTTGAACAGCAGAAACTTGAACAGGCTCAGCAGATAGCTCAGGCTCAGATTGAGGAGGCGGCAAGGCAGAAGCAGGAGGAAATAGCCAATGACAACTATCAGAAGGAGCTTGACAGGATAAATAAGAAGGAGATCGCCATCATACAGGCCACTGGATTCGGTAATGTGGAAAGCGAAGATGTCAACCAGAATATGGTGCCTGATGTGATGGAGGTGAGCAAGCTGGCCGCTGAAGAGAGTAGGGCTGCAAAGGACTACCAGCTCAAGATGGCTGACATACAATCCAAGAGCTCGCAGGCCCTTCAGAAGATGGAGCTTGAAAAAGAGAAACTGAAGGTGGAGAGGGAGAACATGAAGAACGACCTCCAGATTGCAAAAATCAATGCGAGTAACAGAAAAAGTGTAAAGAAAAAATAGCAATGCTATATTAACTGGAAAAATGACTACGTAACATAAATATTGGCTGGTTTATAATTAATTTTGTTATAATTTTACTTCAAATCAACTTAATAACTACATTATGGCAGAAAATTTAGATAATCCTGGTGGATTCGGTATTGAGGATACCATAGAGATGGGGGTTGGAAGTCAAGAACTTCTCAAAGATTTTTTCGGAGCTGAGTCCTCTGGAGGTTCACCCGATGATCTGGAACCCATCATAAAAGAAGTGAAAGACGAAGAAAAGCCTACACCTCCTGTAAAAGGCAAGGTACTTCCTACTGATAAGGAAGGTGGAACTCCTAATCCTCAACAAGTTATCTCCAGTTTCCTTCAGAGCGGAGAAGAAGAGGAAGAAGGGGAGGAAGGAGAAGAAGGGAAAGAAGAACAGTCTGGTGCACAGACAGCAACAGCAGAGAATATTGATGCAGAAGAAAGTCCTTTTGTCTCTCTCTCCAAAGACTTGTTCAAGCTTGGCGTATTCAACCTTGATGAAGATGAGGAGGAACCGCAGATAACTACTGGAGAAGAATTTCTTGAGAGGTTTAATGCTGAGAAGAAGAAGGGTGCCATTGAAATTGTTAATAATTTCATAGGCCAGTTCGGCGAGGATTATCAAAATGCATTTGATGCCATATTTGTCAAGGGCGTTAATCCCAGGGATTATTTCGGCACCTACAATAACATAGTCAATTTTGCTGAGTTGGACATGACTAACGAAGAAAATCAGGTGACTGTTATGAAGCGTGCACTGAGTGATCAAGGATTTGAGCCTGAGGACATTACAACTGAAATTGAAAGGCTGAAGAATTATGCTGACCTTGAAAGCGTGGCCACCAAGTATCATAAGGTACTTATTAAGAAGGAGGCGGCCAAGCTGAAGGAGATGGAAGAGGCTTCCGAGAGGGAGTTGCAGGTGAAGACAGCCATAAAGAATCAGTACATTCAGAACGTCAGTACTGTACTACAAGAAAAAGTAAAGGCTAAGGAATTTGATGGCATACCGATCAATCCAAAATTAGCCGCAGAACTACAAGACTTCCTATTGGTGGATAAGTACAAGAACAAGGCAGGAGAAACCCTTACGGATTTCGATGTCGCAATTCTTGAACTTAAGAGACCTGAGAATCATGCTATGAAAGTTAAGATTGCTCTCTTACTTAAAGTGTTGGAAAAAGATCCTACTTTATCTACCATCCAGAAGAGCGGGGTAACTAAAAAGACCGATCAGCTCTTTGGGGAAGTCGCAAGACAGGTAAGTAAAGGAAAAGCAGGAGGAACGACTCCTCCTAAGAGAACTTCATGGTTTATATAACAATTTAATTTAAAAAAGATGGCAATTCAAACTTTACCAGGGTTAACTGGTTTTATGTATGCTCGGGTTTCGTCGATGGATAAGCGTGCTGTTGGCAAGCTTACCGACGCTAACCATTTGGAATCGTTCCACATGACTGAACCTGCTGACTATGACAAGAAGATCATCAGTCTTTACACGCAGAGTTCTCTCTACAGTAACGACTTCCTTGACATGATCAACAAAAGCACTCCGTATTACATTGATAATGCGAGTGATGCTTGGAAGTGGGATGTTCAGGTCCCCTACAAATTCCCGAAAATTATTGACATTCCTGCCTCTACTCAGGCTCTTGATAAGCCTGGTATTGACGGTCAGGAGTTTCAGGTGGTGCTTGATACCAATGAGTTTGCTAAGAACTCCATTGTATCTGTTGGCTCCCGTCAGTATGGCCCCAGGTGGTATGTTGTGAAAGATCCTCTGCCTTGGAACAGGGGATTCATCTATTCTTTCACTCTTGTCAGTGACAATCCCATTGTGGACTTCGTTAGCTCCACCTTCCTCCAGATTGGGCTTGATGTCGAACTGATTGATGGTTCGATTGGTGAATTTGACCAGGATCTGCTTGGCCTTCCCCGTATGGGTGATAAAATCACCATGTTTGAAACCCTTGGCTCTGGCTATGGTTTTGAACATCTCATCACCGACTGGGCTGACGCCAAAATGCTGAGAGACAGCAACGGCAAGCCTCTCGACCTTCTTATCTATGCTCCCCAGCGCAGGAACCAGCTTCCTCTCACCAGGAATGACGTCAAGTGGGAACCATTCATCGAATTCTGGATGCGTAAGGCTATGCTTGAGCTGAAGGTGAAACGTATGATATGGAGTAAGCCTGGAACTGCCAAGTCCAATGGAAGCAATCAGGAAGTGAAACGTCTCTCCGCTGGTGTCTACCACAGGATGCGTAATCATGGAAACCTTGTCCAGTACAATAGGGGAGAATTCTCCGCCAATCTTGTACGCTCGGTATTCGGTGACCTTTTCTACAGGCGTGTTGATGTGAAGGACAGGAAGGTGAAGATGTACACCAATGAGGCGGGGTTCGATGTATTCCAGCAGGCTTTGAAGGCTGATGCCCTCAATTCTGGGCTGACTTTCGTGGCAGATAGCGGAAACCGTTATTTGCAGGGTGAAGGGCAGCACATCACCTACAACTTCGCGTTTGATGCTATGGTGACCCGTGAAACCGGAAGGGTTGAACTGGTTCACCTGAAAGAACTCGACCTCCCGCAGACCCAGCTTGAGTTTGGTCAGAATAAGAAGAGTACTCCTGTGTTCTTCGTGTTCGATGTTTCTCCTGGCAGCGATGGTTCTCTAGTCAATAATATCCGTGAGGTGAGGATAAAAGAACGTCCTTCGATGACTTGGGGATATATTGATGGTACTGCTCATCACCTGGGCTTTGCAAGGAGCCAGGGTATGAGTTCCGCCAATAAGTTCCCGGGCTATCAGCTTTGGATGAAAGACAGATGCGATGTCTTCATTGAAGACCTTTCCCGCACTGTTTTGATTGAGGAAATACCTCAGTTTTAACATATAGAGAAGAAGCTCCCTCCTACTTTAAGGGGGGAGCCTTCTCAAAACCAACAATAATTAAATAACTACATTATGGGCAAATTAGGCAAAATCTCTACGATTAAGAAGGAGTATAGCAGTTCAGGGATGCAAACAATGCAGGGTGGACTGGCAGGTAAGGGAATGACCAGGATTCCTGGCACAGGGGTGTTCAAGTATCCATATAAAGAATTGGACGGCAAATATAGGACAGGACTTGATCCTGATGCCGCATACATAAAAAGGATACAGGACCCTACTGAAAGGGAGTTGGAAATTAACAGAGTGAAAGAATTAAGAGACAGGCTTCAGGCAGCACTCGGTGACATTGATCTTGGACCAAGGGCTCCGTTCTGGAACTATGCTCTATCCACTTCCACCGAAGACACTCTTCACGTTCAGCCTTACAAATTGATGGATGGCGATAATCATTTTGACCTGTCCATTCCTTTTCAGGAACTGACATTCGCTTGGCTAAGGGTTCATCCAAGCATCGCAAGCAGCTATCAGGCGTGGGAAAGAGGGGAATATCCCGCTGACACACAATTCTATGTTGCTGACGATGAAATTGAGAATGCAATAGTATACAAGAAGAAGCAGTTGATAAACAAGGCTATCAGTAAGTTTGACAGCATGACTCCTGCAAAGAAGAGGAAAGTAGCGAGATTGCTTGGACTCCCCATTACGGAGAACACTAAGGATGAAGTCGTATATAATGAAGTGGACAATGTTCTTAAACAGACAGAGTTTAAGTCAGGTAAGTACCAGGGACTTTCTACGATTGAGGTATTCAATAGGTTTGCCGATATGAAGGAGGATTTGCTCCATGTGAAAGATTTGGTGAAACAAGCCATCTCCTATTCCATATACAGGGTTAAACCCAATGGCAAGGTGTATGAAGGAGAGTATGAAGTCGCAACTGATGAGGAGGAGGTCGTGAAAATGTTGATTGATGACGATAACCAGGACATGCTCCTCACTCTTGAGGCTAAATTGAAATCGAAGAAATTAGCTGAAGTATGATACCTGTAGATAGCTTGTTATATAAGATAGACCAAAAACTAAATAAATTATCTACTAACGAGCATCAAAGGATACAACTTGAAGATAAGATACTTGCTCTGAATGAAGCCCAGCTGAAGCTGATAAAGCAGAAGGTTAACGGCTTAAGTGTTGTAAGTGGACTTGGTTATGACGCTTTCAAGAAGCGTTATGAGGATCTTCAGATACTTGCTGAGAACTATATGGATCATCCCCTCATTCCAGAGGAGACTGATAGTAACATTAATCAGTGGTCTGTTGATTTTACTACTCTTGACCCTACCTATATGTTCTATCTTGACAGCTATATATTGGCTGATAAAGGTAAATGCAAGGATAGGATAATATGGATAAACAGTGAGCTTACAAAGCATGGCGATTTACAGTTTCTGTTGAATAATAAACATTATCAGCCATCCTTTGAATATCAAGAAACTTTTAGTATCTTGTCATCTGATAGTATGAGTGTATTCACTGATGGTACATTCACTCCTACGAAACTATATATCATGTACTTAAGGTATCCGCTTTACATTGATAAAGCAGGATATGTTAAGTTTGATGGGACGGATTCCGTCGATCAGGACTGTGAATTAAACCTTTACCTTGAAGATGAACTCCTCGATTTGACTGTCCAATCCCTTGCTATGTATACTGAGAATGCTTCTGCTGTGCAAAGTGCACAGTTTAGAATACAGACAAATGAATAATTAACAATTTAAAATTTAAACAAAATGGCAGATTTTTCTTTGACTACACTCTTCGTAGTGCCGACAAGTCAGACAGCTTTGCCTGCAACTGACAGTATCTCTACGCAAGACTTAACTGCGGGTCAAGTGGGAATATTCGCGCCTGATTACAAGGCCACCACGACTCCTGGAAGTGAAGAGTATTTCTACATTGCCCAAGGTAGGGAAAACACTTACCTTCAGGGCACTAAACGTTCTGACAAAATCAAGGGTTGTGGTGTTTCGTCTCCTTGCAATTCTAATGTTACTGAATGGTATAAAGTTGGTGGTTGTGGAACTCCCACCAATCAGATTATTCAGATTAAGGACTGGACTGCAAAGTGTGGGGATGTAATCACCATTACTTTGCGTGCTCACTCTGCATACCTTGATTCTCTCTATTTCAATGGGTTAACCCGCAGTGTTACTGTTCAGGTCCCCTGTTGCGAATGCGGTGAAGATCCTTGCACCGAAGTTGATTGTGATACTCTTCTTGACCTTGTCATGGAGAAGCTCACTGGGTATAATGTTACCGATGGTGTGATTGACTGGACTTCCCCCATTTCTACGGCTGAAGTTCCTGATGATCCTTTCACCGTCAATCTGAACACCTATTTTACCTTCTCGAAGGTGACTGTTGGTGAAACAGCTGGCTTTCGTGATAGTCCTTTCGTCGTCGGGATAAAGATTGGTGATGGTGGTGAAGATACTTGTGTCCTTCAGATTGAAGGCAAGCCTCTCACCAAGTTTGGTGTTCCTTGTGACGTTGCTGCTTTCCCGCATGAATATGACAGGATGTGGTTCAGGGCTTTCGTGTACAACGGACCTGCCACTACGGCAGACTTCCTTGTTACCGATGCTTGCGAACCTGTTGCCACTGTCACTACTGTTCAGAATTCCACCTATGCCACTGGTACTTACGAGGAAATCAAACAGCTTGAAATAGACTACCATAGCTATCAGGCTGGTTATCTGAAACACCTCTACAGGTGGGCTGGATACAACCAGAACTTTGAGAGCTGGGCAGAAAGCGGTAAGGTTTATGACACCTTCTACATCAAGTTCAATGAGTATTTCAAGGGCGCATATAACTGGGGAGACTATGTTCCCAGAGACAGCATGGTGATAATTGCTGCTGAAGCAGGAAGTAATTTCAGTGCGGCTCTTGAAACCGCTCTTGAAACTGCTCTTGGTACAGTAACTGCTGATAACGTGTGTATCACTACCACCAGCACCACTACTGCTGCTCCGACTACCACTACCACTACTGCTGCTCCGACTACCACTACGACTACAACTAGTGGAAGTTAGTATATAATTGAATAAATTGATAAATGAGCCAGGGGAAGAGGAATCAAATCCTCTGGCTCTTTTTATTTAAGAGGATGGCAGATTTAAGTTTAGATATAGTAGTACTTCCTACCTATAATAAGTACAATATTGCCGTGGTAGATAATTCAACCTACCCGACTAACCCTCCTGCCCCCAATACTCCCTGGATAGAGATTAATATTCCTGGATTTTCCACATATTCAGGAGCATTCGTACCTGCTGAAGCCAATGTCTATAATTCCACTGACTTCGGCTTGACTGAGGACACCAATTATGTTGCTCTTCCCGATGGCATCTACCATATAAGGTATACTAACAATCCTGCATATACATATTATGTGGAGAAGAGTATAATGAGGGTGGAAAAGATAATGGAGCTTTTTGACAGCGTTTTCATGCAACTTGATATGATGGAGTGTGACAAGGCCATCAAGAAGCAGTCTATGGTGGAGCTTAACACGATATATTTCTTCATACAGGGAGCTATTGCTGCGGCTAATAATTGCGCTAACGTACAGGCTGAGAAACTATATGCTCAGGCCTGGTATATGCTTGAGAATATGAAAAAAGGGGACTGCGGATGTTCCGGTAATAATTATTTAATAAACTTTCAATAATGAGATCTGGTATCTATAAAATACTGAATGTAACTACTGGTAAATTTTATATTGGTAGTTCTAAAAATATAGATACGAGGTTTACACAGCATAGAAATAAACTTAATAAGAATAAACATTATAATACCTATCTCCAAAATGCGTGGAATAAGTATGGAGAAGAAAGTTTTAAATTTGAGATAGTTGAAGAAGTTACTTTTCATAGTAGAAAGCAACTAAAAGATTTAGAACAATCTTATCTAGATAATATTGATAAGCCTACTACTTATAATATATGCAAATATGCTGATGGAGGAGAAACTGGTCCTGCCTTAATTGGCTATAAACATCCTAGACATAGGAAAATATCTGTATACGATATTAATATGAATTTTATAGAAGAAATATCTGGACTCAGAGAAGCAGAACGAAAATACAATACTAAGTGTGTTTATAAGTGCTGTATGGGGAAAATAAGTAACGCTGTAAATTTCATATTTAAGTACAGTGATGATTTTAAACCATATATACGAAAACATGCAAAATATCATCCTAAGAATCCTATTGTTTGTTTAGATTCAAATGGTGAATTTTTATGTGAGTACGATTCTGTATTAAGTGCTAGCAGACAATTAAATGTGTCGAGAGAATACATAGATAGGCGATTACAAAATCGTGAACCTAGAATTAAAAAGTATTTTTTTAAATATAAATATCAAAAGGATGTCGTGTAAACCAACAGTATGCAGTGTGTGTCATGGTACATTTCCTGCATGTCAGATAAAGAATGGAAAATGTGCGAGTTGTAGAGCTAAGGAAACTGCTCCTGCTGCACCTGCTTCTAAGAATGAACCTGTAAGAGGTAAGTAAGATGTTATACACAAGATTAACGGATTGTGGTGAATGTGCAGACATTCAATCTCTGATGGATGACATTGATTGCAAACTTGCGGATTTGGCTGTCAATATGTACAACAATATTACGTTGATGTTGGATCAGCCAATTAACTCGGAAGCAATCATTAGTCTCTTGAACTACAGGAGAATATTGCTCCATAAGTATGTCAATCCTGTGTATCTGAGCAATTATACTATAAACATGATTGCTGCGAAAGTTAAACTTTTAATATTCAAACAATGAGTTGTGGTGGTTGTTTCACTGGATGCGTGAATGTTACGTCAGACAAATGTGTAAAATATACAGGAGAGAACATTCCTGAGTTGGGTATAGAAACCAATGACTCCTTATCAAGAGTATTGGAGCTTATTACTGACTATCTGCTGGATGGTGAATATGCCAAGTATTGTAATAGGATGGTTCCTTATGAGGTTGTTCGTTTTCATAGTGATGATTTCTCCATGTTTTCATTCAATGGCGCAGGAATTGGCAAGTGGGAGAATATATACATATGCAACGGGAATAACGGAACTCCAGCTCTTTCATCTGGTGAAGTTTACTATATAATGTATAAACCTTCTTGACCATGAAAATCACAGATTATTTTAAAACTCTATTTAAAGCCATGTTAGGTAATATAACGTCAGATGATATCAGTTATTCAGGTCCTCCGCTGCCCTGTATAGGTATTGAGAATTGCGATACTCTGACTTCTGCTATACAGAAGATAGAGGCTGCTATATGTGAAATACAGCAAACTATAACTACTACCACTACAGTTTTTCATAGGCCTGAAGACGTGGTTAATGTATATTATACCACTAATGTAACCTATGCTAACGGTATAACAGTTAATATAAGTGAATTGACGCCTGTTGCTGCATGTAATGCTTTGACTGTTCAATGTGCATCTTCACATACTGTATCTTCTTCAGGAGCATGGGGACAAATAACAAACTTTCCTCCATCAGGAGATGAAATAGCATATTTATATGCTGATGATAGTACTAATGTAGTTGCTGATGGTGTTTACATGATACGTCTTAAGGTAAGAAGTACTTACTCGTCTTCGCATATAAGATACATATGCGAAATTGTGGACGGTGTAGTTGTTTCAGTTACAACTTGTGAAGTGAACCTCACTTAAACTGTTGAAAATGAGTCCAACTTGGCCATATTACTTGCCTGTCAATCCATGCTGTACACCAGTGCCTGCATGTACACCACCTTCATGTTGTCCTGAACCTTGTGCAAGTCCCTGCTATGCAGATCCTTGTGCAGATCCTTGCCACATCATAGGAAGAAGGACTGACGATTTTGCTTATAATGGTACAAATCTTCCTTGCACGGAGATTGATGAATGTGATACATTGACGGTAGTGTTGCAGAAAATAGAGGAGAAGATATGCGAATTGCAGGCTCTCCTTATTCCTACTACTACCAGTACAACCAGTTCAAGTACTACTACTACCAGTACTACTATAATGGATTGTAGTATTGATGGTCATGCAATTCAGATAAATTGTAGTATTGATGGTCATGCAATTCAGATAAGATGATAATTAAAAATCAATAGATATGTTAGTAAGTGTAATAATAAATTCGATGGGTAGTGCAGTTGGTCCAAAGATTAATGTAATTGCCATGCCTAGTGGTATAATACCTACTGGACCGGATGATGCCAGTTGTGTAGATCCTGGTTATTTTTCTGTAAGTAGGGTGTACGATGTACCTAATGATACAACAAGTATAATAATACGAAGTGTTGAATATAACTGTAGTACTCCTGGTGTTTGTAATGACTATAAAATGGATATATTGCTAGCTCCAACTACTTCAACTAGTACTAGTACATCAACGAGCACCACTTCAACTAGTACTAGTACATCAACGAGCACCACTTCAACTAGTACTAGTACATCAACGAGCACCACTTCAACTAGTACAAGTAGTAGCACTACTACCACCACTACAACAAGTGGACCTGTTCCTCCAACTAGCACAAGCACTAGTACTACAACAAGTTCAACAAGTTCTACAACTAGTACTACTACAACTGGCACAAGCAGTAGTAGTACTACAACTACGAGTACTACTGTAGAATGTCCTGATTGTTATTGGTATGATTTATATTGCGACGGACAAGTAGGAGAGAGCTCAGTATTTGACATGGTTGAGTGTAATGGTACTGTTGTAGAACAATCCGTTCCATATGAAGCTAATGGAACTATGATATTCTGCTTAC
>Ga0208939_1000533_pt1 | contig 30895 bp, 17 predicted proteins | sample AD_STIC12_MetaG_FD_184437 | JGI IMG/M metagenome (GOLD analysis project Ga0208939, IMG submission 184437) | Active sludge microbial communities of municipal wastewater-treating anaerobic digesters from USA - AD_STIC12_MetaG (SPAdes) (version 2) | ecosystem: Engineered > Bioreactor > Anaerobic >...
GCTGCACGTGCTCCCGCGGGCTTGGTGAGCCGCGTTCCGCCGCCGGCTAAGGGTGATCACAGCCAAACTAACTAGCACAAGGGCTCCTGTCGACGGCTCCGGGATGACAATGCCCTCCCGGAACCAGAAGTCCAGACTGGCGTCCGGTCTGCCCATCGCGATCCCTGTGCCACCAGGGTAGTTGAAAACGTCCTCCATACAGGTCACAGCCCAAGTGTCGCCTGCAGTGATTCGGAACTCGAAATAGTACATCACCTGAGGCGTCACGGAGGTCTCTGGTGCGAACAGAAAGTCCGCTATTCCTGCGAAGCCGTCAGCCATCTCAAAGGGCAGACTGGTGCCCAGAATCGGTCCGGTGATCGAGTCCGAGCGCAGGTCGACCTGCATGATCGCACCCGTGCTGTTCCCGGGAAAGACGTCGCAGACCTTCAGCCGGATGAAACCGACCGCTGACAGGGACGGCGTGAACGACTGCCCATAACCCGTTGGGCCCCCAGGCCAAAGCATGCCGCCGCCCGTGAGCGGCCAGTCATCATCGGTCGAGGACTGTTGATCGTAAACAAACACGCGTTGGCCCGCGGCTCCACATGCGAAAAGCCAAGGCACCAGTAGAAGCAAGAAGGCACGTCTCATAGGTTGTTAAGGAAGTGGTGGCAGGCTAACAGGCGCAAACGTGACGTGCTCGAAGTGCCACCCATAGCCGCTCGGATACGGGATCCGCACGCTCACCACTGGCCTGCCGTCCCACCGCACGATGTACAAGGCAGCCGGTTGCATGTGCTCCCCCGCCTGCGTAATCAGCAACTGGCCCACGTAGTCGGCGAAGTAGGCTCTCGGGATTTTCAAGATGGCGCCGGCGGAATCCTCGTACGCTGTGCAGTAAAGGTCCTGGTCAGGCGGGATCAGATCGAAATCCTCAGGGTGAATCCCCAGGGAATACGGTGTCGCTGCGCCGTTCGTGTCGACGGCGTAGATGACGCCGGCGTACTCATTCCCGGTGAGGATTTTCCCCGCCCAGTCTCCCCACACCGGATCGTCCGGCAAGACCGCCACGCCCTCCAAGTGGCTGGTTTGAATCGACGCAATGAGCGTCGGTGCTCCAGCCGAGTTTAGCCGCCAGACCTGCCGCAGTCCCCCCTGCTCATAGGGCCGTCCGGTGACCGCGATCAGGTCTCCGCCGAAAACCCCCGTTTGATCGAATGTGAGACCTCCACGGAAGATCTCGTCCGTCGGTGGGGGCAGATTCGCCCAGCTCGACGTCACACCTGTCCCGTCGGCTGAGACGCGACCAATCCGGCCTTCTGCTCCCGGGGCGGCCCCCAAGCCGAAGTAAAGTTGGCCTTGCTGCCAGCCGCCGGCCGACTGCTTGGCAGTTGCGACTTTGACTTCCTCAAGCAGATTGGACACCGACGACCAAGGCGTCACCTGGCCGCTGCTGTCGATCCGGGCGAAATTCCGTGGATTGCCGCCCGTCGCATAGTTGTAGGAGACGATCAGCGAATCGAGCGGCCCGTGGTAATCAATGCCCACCGGCCCGTCGAGTTCCGCTACTGCCACGAACGCGTTGCATTGAATGGTCACCGTGGCTTCGCAATAAGCCGGATCGATCAGGTACTCGCCCGTCAACTCCAGCGTCAGCGTCACCGTCTCGTCGAACTCCGCCAAGTCGTCGTACAACGCCTCGACGGAAATGAGCGCGCTCTCTTCTCCGACAGGGATCGTGATGCTTCCCGGCAGCTCGGTGTAGTCAACCCCATTCGTGGCGGTGCCGTTGATGCTGTACGCCACCGCCAGGGCCTGGTTGGTCGGCCCAGTGCGAAACACCATGAACTGGCCGGGCACCATCGGAGGGTCGTTGTTTGGCCCGGGTTCGGTTGCGTCCGCAACGGCCAAGATCGAGACGATCGTTTGCCCTGTCAAGGCACGGAAGAAACGGACCGGCTCTCCGGTCTCAGTCAAGTTCACCGGCGTCTGGTCGGCCTGCCCGATCACGATGAGGATTTGACACACCCCGTGCATTCCCATGGTTCACAATTAGCATATTCACTGCCATTTCCAGATCGCATTTCAATCGCGAATGGCAATCACGCAGTTGCGGAACTCGCATTGGGGCCAAGGACGGAGAGTCTAGCTCGCATAGCAATCAACCAGCGAGGTCTGACCGCCCTGGGCACCGATGGGGTGTGAAATATGCGGGTTAGCAGGCGTGACAGCCCCCGCGGGGGCGATAGATTCAGGCAGTCAGTCAGGTGAGGCCGCACTGCCTGCTCGAAGGTCAGTGCCATCACCCGCTTCATCGTCCGGCTGGCGGTTGCTCGTCGCCCGGTTTGGGGAAGCGGCCCGGAAACAAAGGCATCGGCAGGAATACGGCACGAAGATTTCTTTCCCGACAGCGCGGGCATCGGACCCGGGCAGAGCCGCGCAACAGGTGGTCAAACCCGGGAGCCGGTGAGAGCCTGTCTGGGGCCTCGAGGCCTCACGACCGCGGCTTGCGGGCCAGCGTGTGAGTGGCGTGCCCGTAGAACACCTCGGCGCACTCCATCATCGTTTCGGACAGCGTCGGATGCGGGTGCACGGCCAGTGCGAGGTCGCGCGCGGTGGCGCCCATCTCGATCGCCAGGACGCCCTCGGCAATCAGTTCCCCGGCGCCATGCCCCACGATCCCCACGCCCAGCACCCGCTCGGTCTCCGGATCGATGATCAGCTTGGTCATGCCATCGGGCCGGTCGAATGTCAGGGCTCGGCCCGAGGCCGCCCAGGGGAACTTGGCCACCTCGACGGGGATGCCTTTCTGCTGCGCCTCGGCTTCGGTCAAGCCGCACCAGGCGAGCTCGGGATCGGTGAACACCACGGCCGGAATCACAAACTCGGGCATGGTCTCGCTCTCGCCCAGGATTGCCTGGACGGCAATGCGGGCCTCGCGTGAGGCCTTGTGCGCCAGCAACACCCCGCCGGCAATGTCTCCAATCGCATAGATCGCCGAATCTTCAGTCTTCTGATTCTCATCGACGACAATGAATCCCTTCTCGTCGCATGTCGCCTTGGTGTTCTCGAGTCCGAGATCGTCTCCGTTGGGCACCCGGCCGACCGCCACAAGCACACGATCGTAGAGTTCTTCGAGTTGCTGGCCCTGGTACTCGATCGCCACTTTGATCTGAGCCCCTTTGGTCGCCATGCTCGACACCTTGGCCTTGACCCGGATCTCCTTGAAGTTGTGCCGGGCGCGCGCCGCCACCGGGCGCGCCAGGTCGGGATCGGCCCCTGTGAGAATCGCGTCCAGCGCCTCGACAACGATTACCTCGCTGCCGAGCGCGGCGTACACCGTGCCCAGTTCCATCCCGATGTACCCGCCGCCGATCACCAGCAGGCGCGCCGGGACCTCTTCGACTTCCAGGGCGTCGGTCGACGTCATGATGCGCGGATTCCCCAGATCGAACACCTTGGGCATGGCCGGCTGCGAGCCGGTGGCGACAATCGCGTTCTGGAACTGCACGAATTGCTGTCCTTTCTCGGTCTCGACGCGCAGGGTGTTCGAGTCTTCGAAATAGCCCCGGCCCTCGAGCACACGCACGCCGCGTTTCTGTGCCAACTGGCTCACACCATTGCCCAGACGCTGCAGGATCGATTCCTTCCAGGCGCGCAGCTTGCCCAGGTCAAGCTGCGGCGGGGCAAACGTCATGCCGCGATGCGCCGATTCTCGGGTCAAGCTGATCGTGTGCGCTGCATGCAGCAGGGCCTTCGACGGGATGCAGCCGCAGTTGAGGCAGACGCCGCCCAGCCGCCGCTCGCGTTCGACCAGCATGACCTGTTTGCCGCGGTCGGCCGCGTAAAACGCCGCCGTGTACCCTCCCGGCCCGGCGCCGACAACGACCAGCTCAGTTTGAATACGCTCCATGACAGGCTCCTCTCCGTTCTCGCGTGCGGGCTAGAGTTTGACCGCGTCCTCACCCATCCCCTCGATCGTCTGGACCAGATCGACCATGAACCGCGCGGCGTTGCCGCCGTCAATGACCCGGTGATCGTACGACACCGCCAGCGGCACCAGCGTCCTCGGCTCGACGTGATCCTTGATCCAGACCGGCTTGACCGCCCCCCGTCCGATTCCGAGGATGGCCACCTCGGGCAGGTTGATGATCGGCGTGAAGTGCGCCCCGCCAATCCCACCCTGGTTGGACAACGTGAACGTGCCGCCTTTCAGATCGTCCAGAGTCACTTTGCGCTCGCGGGCCTTCATGGCCACGGTCTCGAGATCGCGCGAGAGTTCAACCAGCGTTTTTTTGTCCGCATCCCGGATCACGGGAACAAGCAGGCCGGCGTCGGTATCGACCGCGATGCCGATATGATAGTACGATTTGAACACCAGGTTCTCGCCGGTCGCATCGAGGCTGGCATTGAAAATCGGGTGGCGCGTCAGCACCGCGGCCAGCGCCTTGAGTATGAACCCGGTCAGGGTCAGCTTCGTGCCCCTCTCCTCGTAAGCGGCCAGATACTGCTTTCTCAGGGCCAGCAACCGCGTCACATCCACCTCGTCGAATTGCGTCACGCGCGCGACGGCCGCCCAACTCTCCGCCATGCGGCGGCTGATCGTCTGACGCAGCGGCGTCAGCGGCTTGGTGGTGACGGGGCCCCATTTCGAGAAATCGATCGGTTCGGCCGCCGGTTTTGACGGCTGAGCGGCGGTGGCAGCCGGGCGCGCGGCCAACCTCACCAGCCGCTCGATGTAGGCGCGCAAATCTGCCATCACAATCCGCCCCCCCCGCTGACTGCCGCGGATTCGCGTCAGATCGATGCCCAATTCCTTGGCCAACCGCCGAATCGAGGGCGAGGCGGCGGGCGGCGCCGCCGGCTTGTCATCAGCGGAATCCTCCGGCGCACCGGGTTCCTGGGCACCCTCAGGTTCAGGCTCGACCGCCGCCCCCGGTCGCGGGGCGGCCTTGGCCGGAGCCGGCTCGGACCGGACGCCGCGGGCCGAAGCCACGGCGGCCGAGGCCACGCCTTTCGAAGCGCCTGGAGCTCCCTCGCCGCCGAGCGTGAGGATGCGCTGACCGATGCTGAGCTTGTCGCCTGGCTTGACGAAGACTTGCGCGACGGTGCCGTCCGCCGGCGATGGAATCGACGCGACGGCCTTTTCGTTTTCGAGTTCGAGCAGGGGTTGGTCTTTCGCGACTGTGTCGCCTTCCTTGACGAACACGGTCACGACCACGCCGGAATCGGCCCCTTCACCCAGCTTGGGCAACTTGATGTCCATAAACAGTCTTCGGAACAACGCCGCAGCATTGCGTTTCAGTGACAAATGGAAAGCAAAATCAGCGCCCGCAGTCCAAACGCACCAGCACGCAGCCGCGCGCCGGCACGCGCGCCGCAAAGGCGTTACGGAACCGTCCGAGATTCTTCTGGCGCCACAGGTCGCGCACGGGCTGCCGTCCCTTCACGCCGAGATCGGACCACCGGGCCGTCACAGTGGTCTCCGTCTCTCCTTGATTGAAGAGGCCAACGGCTTTGTCGCCATCTTCGAGGTTCTTCACCATGAGGAACGTCTCCTCGCCCGCCGGGATCACACGGGCGCACTCGCCCAGCGGATCCTGATCGATCTCGATCACCTCGGGGTTGCAGAGCACATTGACTGTGAACGCGTCCAGGTGGTTCATGTCGCCACTGAAAAACAGCGGCGCCGCCATCAGACACCAAAGCGACATGAACGAATACTGCTCGTTGGGCGTGAGCGGACACGGGATCGGCTCGCCCATTCCGCGCGCGTTGCCAATCAGTCCGATCTGGATGTAGTCCGGATCATTCCAGCTTCCGGGCTTCGAGTGGGCGCGGTACTCGGCGTTCTTGAGCGCCACCTCGAAGACGCGATCCAACTCGAATCCCAAATCGCCGGCCGTCCGCCAGCAATGTCCGCCGACTTCTTCGCCCCATTCCCAGACGTTCCCCATGCCGTACTGGCAGAGGTTGAAGACGATGTCGCGGTTCTGTTGCTTGAGCAGGTCGCCCATCAACCGGTAGGGCCGCTTCAGCGTCTCCAGGCTGTGATCCCCCTTGACCACGCCATCGTACGAACACCAGTCGTATTTGAGAAAATCAAAACCCCACTCGGCAAACTGCCGCGCATCCTGCGCCTCGTGCTCGTGGCTGCCGGCAAACCCGGCACAGGTCAGCGGCCCGGGTGAAGTGTAAAGGCCCGCCTTGAGCCCTTTGCCGTGGATGTAATCGCTCAAGGCCTTCATGTCCGGGAAATGCTTGTTCGGCACAATGTTGCCCCGATCGTCCCGCAGCGGCCCGACCCGCAGCGAATCCCGGTTCTTGGACGCGTTCATCCAGCAATCGTCGATGTTCACATACTGGTACCCCACGTCGGCCATCCCGCTGCTGACCATCACATCAGCGGCCTGCCGCATCAGTTCGTCTGTGATCCGGTCGTAATGCGTGTACCAGTGGTTCCATCCCATCGGCGGCGTCAACGCCAGCGTGTCGCCGCACACGATCTTCAGAGTGCGCTTGTCGTGCCCGTGCGAGTTCGCCGCCCGCAGTGTCACCGTGTAACTGCCGCGTTTGAGCGATGTGCCGCTGATGATCCCGCTCGACGCGTCCAATCGCAGCCCGTCGGGCAGACCGGCGGCGGCAAACCGGATTGGGCGCTCTCCGGTGGTCGGAATCCGGTACAAAAACGGGTTCCCTGGACGACACCCGTAGACCCGCGGCCCGTTGATCCGCGGGGACGGCCCGGGCACAGGCGTCAGAATCACCGCCGGCTCGGACGGTTGGGCCATGGTCTTGGGCGTCGCGCCGGCAACTTGAAACCGCGCTTCAGCCCAGTTCGCATGGTCAAATGCGATTCCGTCTCCCGCGTCTCCCACCGCCAGGATCAAGGTCTGGATCCCCGTGACATCGAGGTCGACGGACTTCGCCGGCTCGCCCATCTTCATGGTGCCCGATTGCCACAGGGTGCGGCCGTCGCCCACGATCTTGAATGTCACCGAGGCCTTGGGGTCGCCCGTGGCGTCGTCGACCCCAACCGCCGCCTGAAACCGGCTGGACCCGCCCGCCAGGTTGATCCAGAGCGTGCTCTTCGCGTGGGTCCCGACGCCGTGCTCGAACTTCTGGCCGGCAATCGAGAGCGGCTGCTCGCGGATGCCGCGGTCGATTTGCGGAGTGCCATAGCCCTGACGCATCGGGGTGAGATCAAGGGTGTGCAACCAGACGGTCTCCGCGGCGAAACCGCCGACGCAAGCCGCCGTTGTGAACCAGGAAAAAAGGAGTTGTTTCATCGAAGTGCCTGTCGTTCTCGTTCTGAGCGCCAAGAACCGTGACCCTGTTGGAATCCGGATGAGCGCCAAACGTAGGCTGGGGGCGCCTTGGTCCACAAGCCCGAAAAGCAAGAACCCTGCATGAAGCCGTCTCGCCGTTGCTCGACACAGCGGGCTGTCGATGCCAATACTCGGCTCATGCTATTCCTTTTCCGCTCTGTGCGCCTGCATGTGGCCGTCTGCATTTTGGGCGCGACGATTCCTGCTGCTCGATCGGGGCAGGCCGCCGTCTTGCCCGGGCTCGTCAACGTGCGCGACCATGGCGCCGTGGCGGACGGGCGCACCCTGGACACTGCGGCGCTCAACGCGGCGATCGTTGCGTGCGCCGGGGCCGGCGGCGGCCAGGTGCATTTCCCCCCGGGCCGCTACCTGTCCGGCACGCTCCACTTGCGCAGCGGGGTCACGCTGCATCTGGATTCCGGCGCCCGATTGATCGGCACAACGAACCTGGCCGAGTACAGCCAACCGAACGTACCCGACGTCCTGCCCGAGGCCAGGTGGGGCAAATGGCATCGGGCACTGATCCTGGCCGAGAACGCGGAAGACCTCGGCATCGGCGGACCCGGAATCATCGACGGCAACCGTGTGTTCGACCCGACAGGCGAGGAACGGATGCGCGGACCGCATACGATTGTGCTGGTCAATTGCCGGCGGTTCACCCTGCGCGACGTGACCATCATTGATTCGGCCAACTATGCCCTGTTCGCCCAGGTGAGCGATTGCATGGATATTCGCCAGGTCACATTCATCGGCGGCTGGGACGGCGTCCATTGGCGCGGCGCGCCGCAGCGCTGGTGCCTCGACGTCCGAATCACCGGCTGCCGGTTTTACACGGGCGACGATGCCATTGCCGGACGGTACTGGGACAACACCGTCATTTCCGATTGCATCATCAACTCGTCCTGCAACGGGATTCGCCTGATCGGTCCCGCGACGGGCCTGATCGTCGATCGCTGTCTGTTTTACGGCCCGGGGGAGGAGCCTCATCGCACCAGCCGCGAACAGCGGCGCACGAACATGCTTTCAGGCATCATCCTGCAGCCCGGCGCTTGGGACGCCACCCAGGGTCCGCTCGATGATGTTCTGCTGTCGAACAATACGATGCGCAACGTGGCCTCTCCCGTGACGCTCTGGATCAAACCCGGCAATACCGTCGGGCGCGTCACTGTCGCCGGCCTGACCGCCACGGGCGTCTATCGCTCCGCGCTCTCCGTCGAAAGCTGGGCCGACACACCCGTCACCAATGTCGTGCTCCGCAACCTGAGCGTCGAATGGGCCGGAGGGGGGACGGCGGCACAGGCGAAGCAACCGGTGAGGGGGCCCGGGGTCGATGCCCGTCCGCTTCCCGCCTGGGGAATCTATGCGCGGCATGTCGAGACACTGACAGTCGAGGATGCGCGTCTGAGTCTCGCGACGCCCGACTTGCGTCCGGTGATTTTCGCGGAGAAGGTGGGGCGTCTTGTGCTCGACCATGCGCGCTTCCCGCGTCTTGACGGCGTCGAGCAACCGGTCGCCACCGACGAGGTCAAGTCCCTCACCGTCGTTCCTCCGTGACCGTCCTGACCGCGAACGCGTCCGGAATCCCGGAGCTGTTCACCCGGCTCGGGTTCGAGTAGAAGGTCATCCATGACACACTGGATTTATGCGGGGATCGCTGTTCTACTTGTCGTCTCCACGCTCGGCACTCGAGCGGTCACTGTCTCCGGCGAGGAGTTGCACGAAGCGCGCAGATGGGTTGCCGCTCGATTCCTAGGGCGCGCCCCTGCACCAGCCCCGGACCCGGGAACGGGCTTGGCGGTCGACGCGTCCTCGACCGAGAACGCACGGGGAGGCCAGCGGCTGTCTTTCTTCACGACCGACCCGCCGTTTTCGTTTGTTTACGATGGGCGCCCCTCGGCCGAGGCCATCGCGTCCTGGCAGCGCGCCCTGCGCTCCCGGGACCTCGATGACCAACGCACCGAGCACTCGCTCTGCTTAACCGATCCGAAGACCGGCCTCGAACTGCGCTGCGTCGCCGTCGAGTATCGCGACTTCCCCACGATCGAGTGGACTCTGTATTTCAGGAACACGGGCACCGTCGACACGCCCATCCTCGAGCAGATTCAGCCCTTGGACGCGCTGATGGACCGTGGCGAGGGCGGCGAATTCCTCCTGCATCATGCCGTCGGCTCCCCTGCGGATGGCAACGATTACGGGCCGCGCGAGACGCTGCTCGCCCCGGGCACAACCCGGCGCATTGGCGCTGCCGGCGGGCGGCCCACCAACACCGACTGGTCGTACTTCAATCTGGAATGGCCGCCCGGGCGCGGCCTGATCGTGGTCGTCGGCTGGCCCGGCCAGTGGGTAGCCGAGTTCGCCCGGGACACCGGACTCGGCCTGCGTTTGCGCGCCGGCCAGGAACTGACCCGCTTCAAACTGCTGCCGGGCGAGGAAATTCGGACACCTTTGATCGTGCTGCAATTCTGGCAGGGAGACTGGATCGGTGCGCAAAACGTCTGGCGGCGCTGGATGATGGCCCACTCGATGCCCAAGCCGGGCGGCACCCTGCCGCCGCCGCAACTGGTCGCATCGAGTTCGCGCCAGTTCGACGAGATGATCCGGGCCAACGAGACAAACCAAATCCAGTTCCTCGACCGCTATCTCGAAGAGGGATTGAAGCTCGACTATTGGTGGATGGACGCCGGCTGGTATATCCATCACGGAGGCGGCTGGCCGCGTGTGGGCACCTGGCTGGTGGACACGAACCGCTTTCCGCGGGGGCTCCGGGCCGTCTCGGATCATGCGCACCGAAAGGGCGTCAAAATCCTCGTCTGGTTCGAGCCGGAGCGCGTCACGGCCGGCACCTGGCTGACGGAGAACCATCCCGAGTGGGTCTTGGGCGGTGCCCAGGGCGGTCTGTTGAATCTCGGCGACACCTCGGCGCGCCAATGGTTGATCGAGCATGTGGATCGACTCCTGACGGAGCAGGGAATCGACCTCTACCGCCAGGATTTCAACATGGATCCCCTGCCCTTCTGGCGAAAGAACGACGCCCCCGACCGCCAGGGCATCACCGAGATCAAACATGTCACCGGCTACCTGGACTACTGGGACGAACTGCGCCGTCGGCATCCGAACCTCCTGATTGACTCATGCGCCTCGGGAGGACGGCGCAACGATCTCGAGACGATGCGTCGCGCGGTGCCGTTGTGGCGCAGCGACTACGCGTACGAGGCCATCGGCCACCAGTGCATGACCTACGGCATCTCGCTCTGGCTGCCCTTTCACGGCACAGGCACCGTGGCCACACGCAATGCGCCTTACTACGGCAGCGGCGTCACCCCCGTCGAACCCTACGCCTTCTGGAGCAACGTCACCCCGAGCCTGGGCTGCGGCTTCGACATGCGCGAGCCACTCGATTACGCCGCCCTGCGCCGCCTTGTCGGCCAATGGCGACGGATCGCGCCCAATTTCTCCGGCGATTTCTACCCCCTCACCCCGTGGTCCAGGGATGACACGACCTGGATGGCCTGGCAATTCCATCGGCCCGAATCGGGACGCGGCCTCGTGCAGGTCTTCCGGCGCCACAACAGCCATTACGAGTCGGCTCGCTTCCCCCTCCGCGGCCTGAAAGCCGAGACACTCTATCGTGTCGAGAACGTCGATACAGGCGCCGCCACGGACATGGCCGGACGCGAACTCGCCGAAGCCGGCCTGCCGGTCTCGATCGCCGAGAAACCCGGCGCCGCCGTTCTCACGTACACCGAGATTCAGTAGCCAATTGACCCGGGAACAAGTCCCTCTCAGAATCCTGTGGACATGAACGCGTCTCTCCGTCCCGCCAGGCTGTTTGCGCAGTTGGCCGTCATCGTCGCCTTGAGTCGTTGCGGAGCCGCCCAATCGACATCCCCTGCCGCCCCCGAGCCCCAAATCGCGGGTGATAAGGCGCTGACGGCCAGTCCCGGGCCGGTCTCGATCGACGGCCGGCTGAGTGAGCCGCAGTGGGACGGCGCCGAAGCGATCCGGTCCTTCTCCTTCCCCTGGTCATCCCGGCCCGCACCGGCGACCGAGTTTCGGGCTTGGGCGGACGCAGACCACCTCTATTTCAGTTTCACGGCGGAGGACGACGATCTGGTGGTCGAGACGCGGTTCGACGGCGAATCGACGCTCGATCGCGAGGATCGGGTCGAGATTTTCTTCGCCCGCGACGAGGCGCCAGCCCGGATGTTTAACGGAGTTGTGACTGCCGCGAAGCCGAAAACACCAGAATGCGGACCGCGGCGGGCCAGAAAGCAAAATCGCGCCTGCCCAGGAGAATCTGAGGAAGGCAAGACTGTGTCGGGATGGAGAAGTTCCCCGAGCGATCGACCTTTACCTTCTGCCGCCCATCCAGGCGCGGTTTTGCCTACTAGCCCGGATCAGGTTCAGCGCGGAGCCTCTGATCGATCCGGGCTAGCCCGCTACTATTGCATCGAGATCGATCCCCTGGGGCGTGTGCACGATTATGCCGCCCAACACTACCGTCAGTTCGACAGCTCCTGGAATTGTCCTGGTCTGCGCGCGGCGGGCACGCGCGGCTCGCGCGGCTACACAGTCGAAGCCGCGGTTCCCTTTGCCACGCTCAGCGACTTGATGGGTCGTGCAACGGGACCGGGCGCGACACTGCGCATCGGTCTGTTCCGCGCCGAGTTTCGCCCCGGCGCCTTGGGCGATGCGCCGGACAACTGGATCAGTTGGGTGCGGCCCGCGACAACCGAACCGGATTTCCATGTGCCATCGGCGTTTCGGGAGTGGCGCATCCCGGCCTCCAGCGACGAAGCCACACCCGCCTTTCGCACCCGCGGCATCGTGCTCGTGCCCGACGACCTATCGCTGGCTGACTGGCCCGATCGGGCGGCACAGGCCGGCCTGACCACCATCGCGTTGCACCATGGAACTTCCCCGGCTGCGGTGGCCGCGTTCATTGGGTCGCCGCCCGGACGCGCCTTTCTCGATCGCTGCGCGCAGCTTGGCCTCGAGGTCGAATACGAACTGCACGCGATGAACGAACTGCTGCCACGCAGCCTCTTCGCCGCGGAGCCGCTCCTTTTCCGCATGAACGAGCAGGGCGAGCGCACCGCCGACGCCAACCTCTGCGTGCATTCAGCGCGCGCGCTCGAAATCGTGTCCACCAACGCTCTCCGGCTGGCGCGCCAGTTGCGCCCCACCACCGGCCGGTACTTCTTCTGGGGCGACGACGGTTTGCCGTGGTGCCGGTGTCCGCGCTGCCGCGAGTTCACGGAATCGGACCAGGCGCTCATCCTCGAGAACCACCTGGTGCGGGTGCTGCGCCAAATCGATCCCGCGGCCCAACTGGCGCACCTGGCCTACCACAACACGCTCCCCGCGCCCCGCCGAGTCAAAGCCGAGCCGGGTGTCTTCCTCGAATTCGCCCCAATCCACCGCAGCTATGACAAGCCGTATCACGAGCAGACCGGGCCGGACGTCCGCGACGCGCTGGCGGCACTCGAGGCGAATCTGCGGGTGTTTCCGACGCACAGCGCGCAGGTCCTCGAGTACTGGCTGGACGTCTCCCGGTTTTCCGGATGGAAACGCCCCGCGGTCAAGTTGCCCTGGCGCCGCGACGTGATCGAGGCGGACGCCGCCACCTATGCGCGCCTGGGAATCCGGCACGTCACGACGTTCGCGGTCTGGATCGACGCCGATTATGTCCGGCGTTTTGGCGAGCCGACGGCCCTGGCCGAGTACGGCGCAGCCCTGCGCAACCGCTAGCCCGAGATATGCTTCATCGGGCTTTGCGGAGTTTCATATCCGACACGCGCAGCGATTTGAAATGTCCGCGCTAACCGGTGAATCTGAGGGCTACGCCTGCTGTTCTTCCTTGGCCTTCTTGGCCTCGGCGATGACTTTCTGCTCCATCTCCTTGGGCATCTCCTCGTAGTGATCTAAATCCTCGGTGTGGGCAGCGCGTCCGCCGGTGAGGGAGCGCAGGACGGTCGAATACTGGTAGAGTTCCATGGCGGGAACGGCGGCCTTGATGACCTGGAATCCGCCGGCGGTGTCCATGCCCAGAATCTTGCCGCGCCGGCTCGAGAGATCGCCGATCACGTTGCCCATGGCGTCGTCGGGGACGCGGATTTCGACGACATGGATGGGTTCGAGCAGGCAGGGGCGTCCGGCCATGAAGGCTTCGCGGAACGCTTCTTTGCCGGCGATCTGGAAGGCGATGTCCTTCGAGTCCACCGGATGCATCTTGCCGTCGTAGAAATCGATCTTGAGATCGACCACGCGATAGCCGGCGAGAATGCCCTCGGTGCAGGCGGCATTGACTCCCTTCTCGACCGACGGGACGAAGGCGCGGTCGACGTTCTGGCCGACGAGGCTCTGGGTGAACTCGACGCCCGTGCCGCGCGGTTTGGGCTCGATGCGCATCCAGACCTCGGCGAACTGCCCGGCGCCGCCCGTCTGTTTCTTGTGTCGATACTTGGAATCCGCCTTGGTCTTGATGGTTTCGCGGAATCGAATGCGGGGGGCAACGAGGTCGAAATCGACCTTGTAACGGGAGCGAAGCCGCTCGGAGATCACCTGCAGATGCAGTTCGCCCTGGCCGGAAAGGACCGTCTGGTGCAGCTCGGAATCGACCGCGTACACGAAGGTCGGATCCTCCTCGTGCAGCGCGGCCAGGCCTTGGGCGATCTTGTCTTCCTCACCCTTGGATTTGAGTTTGAGGGCGGCGTGGATGTTGGGCTTGGGGAAGGCCGCCTTGGGGAGCCGGAGGTTGGTGCCCGGCGCGCAGAGCGTGTCGCCGGTATGGGTGTTCTTGAGCTTGACCACGGCGCCGAGGTCGCCGGCGCTGAGGCTGTTGACATTCTGCCGATTCTTGCCATTGAGCACGAGAATCTGGCCGATCCGCTCGCTCGTGTTGCGGTTGGCATTAAACATCTCGCTCCCGAACCGCACCGTGCCGGATTGAACGCGGAAGATGGAGACCTCGCCGATGTGTTCTTCGTTGAGCGTCTTGAAGACATAGATCACGGGCGCGGGATCGGTGAGCTTGACCTGAACCGACTGATCGTTGGCGTCGACTGCTTCGAGTTGAGGGCGATCCAGAGGGGACGCCCCGTACTTGGCGATGAAATCCATGAGGCGCGCGACGCCGACGTTGGTTTCCCCGGAGGTGGCGAAGAGGGGGATGACCTCGCCTTTTTGGACGGCGGTGTGGAGGCCGGCGTGCAACTCGTCTTCCGAGAGGCCGCCTTGCTCGAAAAACTTCTCGAGGAGTGTGTCATCGGCCTCGGCGATGTGTTCGATCAACTCCTGGTGGAGGGCTTTGGCCTTGTCGGCCCACTCGCCGGCGGCGGCGGCCTCGGTCAGTTTGCCGGTGCCGTCGGTAGTGTAGGTGGTGATCACGCTGCGCATCACGTCAAGCACCTGGTTGAAGCCGGGGCCTGGATTCACGGGCAGGGTGATTGGGAACACCTTGGATCCGTAGCGCTCGCGCAGTTGCGAAAGGACGCCATCGAAATTGGTGTGCTCCTTGTCGAGCATGTTGACCACCAGCATTTTGGGGAGACCGAATTCGGTCGCGTACTGCCAGACCGCATTGGTCCCCAGGGCGATGCCGTCGATCGGGTGGACGACCACAAGAGCGAAGTCGGCGATTCGCAGCGCGGCCATGGCCTCGCTGATGAAATCCATGTAGCCTGGAGTGTCGATGATGTTGAACTTCTTCCCGAGCCAGTCGGTGTGGAGCAGGGTGGCGTGGATGGAAATCTTCCGCTTCTGTTCGCTCTCGTGATAATCGGACACGGTGGTGCCGTTGGCGATGCTGCCGAGGCGTCCGATCATCCCGCTGCAGGCCAGCATGGCCTCGCCGAGCATGGTCTTGCCGCACGTTGCGTGGCCGCCGATGACAAAACTGCGAATGTCCGCTGATGCGTACTCTTTCATAGACACTTGAGCGCTTCGAATCTGGGTCCGTCTTCTCTAAAAGCCGCTTTTGTACGGGAAATCCTGTCGTTCGCCAGCAAATTCGCAATTTTTCGGATTGAACTTGGGCGCCGAGTTCCTACGATGCGTGCCTCTGTTGCGCCCCTGGGGGGACGCCACGCAGTCGAACACCCATGAACAGCTACAATATCGCCGTGATAGGCGGAGACGGGACGGGCCCGGAAGTCGTCCGGGAAGCCATCAAGGTCCTCGATGCCGCCGCCCGCAAGTTCTCGATCCGCCTCGACTACACCCATTTTGACTTCGGCGGAGACCGTTACCTCCGCACTCGGGAAGTCCTCCCCGACAGCGCCGTCGCCGAGTTGCGCCAGTTTCCCGCGATTCTCTTGGGGGCCATCGGCCATCCGGACGTCAAGCCCGGCATTCTCGAGAAAGGCATTCTCCTGCGTTTGCGTTTCGAACTCGAACAATACATCAACCTCCGTCCCGTGAAGCTCTACGATCAGCGCTTCTGCCCGCTGCGCGACAAAGGACCGCAGGACATCGATTTCGTGGTGGTGCGCGAGAACAACGAAGGCCTCTACACCGGGGTGGGCGGGTTCGTGTTCAAGGGCACGCCGAACGAAGTGGCGGTGCAGGAAAGCGTCAATACGCGGCGCGGCATCGAGCGCTGCCTTCGCTTCGCATTCGATCTTGCGCGCAAACGGCGCGGGGGCGCGCCCTGGCCTGGGCTCAAATCCGACGATGTTGCGGCGGGCAGAAAGGCCCAACTGACCCTCTGCGGCAAGACCAATGTGCTCACGTACGCGTTCGATCTTTGGGAACGCGCCTTCCACCAGATCGGGCAGAAGAACTATCCCGACATCAAACGGGACTACGCGCACGTCGATGCGACGACGATGTGGTTTGTGAAGAATCCGGAGTGGTTCGACGTGATTGTGACGGACAATCTGTTCGGCGACATCATCACCGATCTCGGGGCGATGATCCAGGGCGGCATGGGCATCGCGGCGGGCGGGAACATCAACCCGACAGGCACCTCGATGTTCGAGCCTATTGGCGGCAGCGCGCCCAAGTATACAGGTTTGGGGGTGATCAATCCGCTGGCAGCCATCTGTGCCGGCCAGATGATGCTCGATTTCCTGGGCGAGACCGAAGCGGCTGGTGCAATCGAGAAGGCCGTGATTCGAACCGTCGTCGAGAAGATCAAGAGCCTGGCGGCGGGCAAGATGGGCTACAGCACCTCGCAGGTGGGCGACCTGGTCGCAGCGGCGCTCTGAGCCGCGCCTTGCGCGGCGCGGAGACAACAAGACACAAGCGCGAGGTGTTCCCGCGGACGGGGTCGCCTCCCTACTGCAGCTTGACCAGCAGTTCGTCGTTGGTGCGGTGTTTCTTGAGCGCGGCGAGGAGGGTTTCCATGGCCTCGACCGGCTGGAGGTCGACCATCATGCGGCGGAGCTTGCGGATGGCGTCGATCTGGTTGGGTGGAAAGAGCTTCTCTTCCTTGCGGGTGCCGCTCTTGGGGATGTCGATGGCCGGGAAGAGCCGGCGATCCGAAAGCTTCCGATCGAGCACCAGCTCCATGTTTCCAGTCCCTTTGAACTCCTGAAAGATCAGCTCGTCCATGCGCGATCCGGTGTCGACAAGCGCGGTGGCCACAATGGTCAGGGATCCGCCCTCCTCGATCTTGCGCGCGGCGGCGAAAATCTTGCGGGGGATTTCAAGCGCGCGGGCGTCGACGCCGCCGGTCATGGTGCGACCGCTTCCGCCATGGACGCTGTTGTAGGCGCGGGCGACGCGGGTGATCGAGTCGAGGAGGATGAACGTGTCACGCTTGGATTCGACCATGCGGCGACAGCGTTCGATCATGAAGCGGGAGAGGCGGACGTGGGTTTCGAGGTCCTGGTCATTCGAGGAGGCGACGACCTCGGCCTTCACCGAACGCTGGAAGTCGGTGACTTCCTCGGGGCGCTCGTCGATCAACAGCACCATCACATGCACCTCCGGGTGGTTGGTTGTCACGGCGTTGGCAATCTGCTTGAGAATCGTGGTCTTGCCCGTGCGCGGCGGGGCGACGATGAGCCCGCGCGTTCCACGCCCAATGGGTGTGACCAGATCGATGATGCGGGTCTCGAGCAGGTCCGGGGCGGTCTCGAGCCTGAACTTCTCGAAGGGGTCGATGGTCGTCAGGTTCTCGAACCGCATCGCTTTGGTGTACTCAGCGAAGGGCAGTCCGTTGACTTCGAGGACCTCCTTGAGCTGGGGGCTGCTGCCGCGGTGCGGCGCCTGCAGCGTGCTCTTCACAAAGCAGCCCTCCCTCAAGTAGCACTTCTTGATCGTGTCCGGCGTGACGAATACGTCCGTTGGCTTGGGATGAAAATGCCCCTCGGACGTCCGCAGGAAACCGAAACCTTTTTCCGAGATTTCGAGATATCCGGAACCGGTTTCCGGCACGTGGCTGTTGTTGCTCATAATGCTTGTGTTCGCGCCCCGTCGATCTCTCGCCGGAGGGGCTCCGCTTGGCTGCGCCTTCAATTTCAATTTTCGGGAAAACCGCCGGCCGAAGAGGTTCATGGAACCGGGTTGCAGGGCCGAACAGTTGGACCTAAGACGAGCAATATCTAGGTCCAAAGCCGCCCGCCCGCAACATTTATTTTGCGCGCGGACGAGTAAGCTTGACGCTTTGCCCCCGCCTGGCCTTTACTCCGGACAGACAGTGCCTTGAATCATATGAACCCCGATCTCAATTCTCATACTCCTCTCCGGCCATCCAGTTCGCGCCGCGAGTTTCTAAAGACCTCGACGACAGCCACGCTTGGCGGCGTGTTGGCGGCCAATCTCGTCTTCCCCCAACGCGGCTTCGCCGCAAACGCGGACACGCTCAAGATCGGGCTGATCGGGTGCGGCGGGCGCGGCACCGGGGCGGCCAGCCAGGCGCTCAAGGCCGATCCCAACACGGTGCTGACATCCGTGGGCGATGCCTTTCCCGAGGCGTGCCAGAGGGCGGTGCGGGCCTTGACGAATGACTCGACGCTGAAGGAGCGCGTGCAGGTGACTCCGGAGACAACCTTCAGCGGCTTGAACGCATATCAGAAGGTGATCGACAGCGGCGTGGACGTCGTGCTTTTGGCGGCGCCTCCCGGCTTTCGCCCCGAGCATTTGAGGGCTTCCGTCGCAGCCAACAAACACATCTTCTGCGAAAAACCGATGGGCACTGACGCCCCCGGCGTCCGCTCCGTGCTCGAATCCGTGGCGAGCGCCAAGGCCAAGAAGCTCGCCCTCGTAGCCGGTTTCTGCTGGCGGTACGACTTCGCCCGCCGCGAGTTTTTCAAACGGGTCCACGACGGGCAGATGGGGGAAATCCGGGCGGTGTATGCCACTTATCTGACGAGCCCGGTCAAGCCCATGCCCGCCGCCAACACGCGCCCCGCCGGGATGACCGATGTCGAATGGCAGCTTCGCAACTGGTATAACTTCACATGGTTGTCCGGCGACGGTTTGGTCGAGCAGGCCTGCCACAGCGTCGACAAGATCGCTTGGGCCATGAATGGGGCGCTGCCGATCAAGGCGGTCGGCAACGGCGGACGCCAGATTCCGAACAACGAGGGGAACATCTACGACCACATCGACGTCTTCTACGAATACGAGAATGGGGCGCGGGCATTCATGGCGCAGCGCCAGATCAGCGGCTGTCACAGCGACAACTCGGACTATCTCATGGGCGCCCTGGGCACCGGGACCATTCGCGGTTGGGACGCCCCGATCATCCGGGCCAAGGAAGCCTGGAAATACCGCGGCGACAAGAACGACATGTACCAAACCGAGCATGACGAACTCTTCGCCTCAATCCGCAAAGGCGAGCCGATCAACGACGGCGTTTGGATGGCCCACAGCACGCTCATGGCGATCATGGGGCGGACCGCGGCCTACACGGGCCAGGAGATCACCTGGGAGCAGATCATGAACAGCCAGGAGAAGCTGGTGCCGGACAATATAACCTGGGACATGAGCTTTCCGATCACGCCCCTGCCCATGCCAGGCCGCTCCAAGTTCGTTTAGCTGCGGGGTCAAATCTTCATATTGGTGCGGCCTGCAACGTGAAGCGATGGATTCGGCATGAGGCCTGGAAACTGCGGCAGGCGGCCTCGGCCCTTGCAGTAGCGGCGGTGTCGGGCGACGCGGCGGTCGGGGCAGCAACGCCGGTGAACTAAAGTCCCCAGGGAAAACCCATTTGCATCATCGCCTCTCCCGGTCGTCCTGAGCGGGTGCGAACGGGCGAGAGCCTTTGTTTCTTCGAGAACCAACCGAAGACATCCTGACAATGCCCCGTTAGACATTACCGTAACCAAGAGGCGATGAAACCCGCGTTCCCTTCACAATCCCTGCAGAAAAACCCCACCCCTTCACCGGAATCAAATGTGAAGATGTGACCCCATGCTTGGTCACCCCATGCTTGGTCCACTGATGCGGTCTCACCACCGTCGCTACAGATCGCTCATGCCGTTCCTCGGCCTGGTCGCCCCGTCTTCTCCCAGAGGCAGGGGCAGCGCCGGATCGGTGACCGCGCCGATCTTGACGGCGAAGCTCGATTGGCTCTCGATGTCCGAATCCGTCACCATGTGCACGTCCAGGAGTCCGTCGCTCATGTATCCCGTCCGGAGGTAGTTTTGTTCCGCCAGGCTCAGACTCCAGCCCTCCAGCCAGAGGAGCAGCTCCTGCCTCTGGGCGGGGCTTCCGCTGAAATGGACCAGCAGGTCGATGTCACTGCCCGGTCCGGCGGTGGCGTTGGCCGTGGAGCCCATGAGGTAGACGGCCCGCACGCCGAACCGCTCGGGCTTCAGGCGCAAGGCAAGCTGCTCGGCCATCCGGTGCCGCCATCGCCAGAAGTCCTCCGACCCTGAGGCGGTGGGGCGGTGCGCCACGATCGGCTTCTCGGGGACCACCGTGGGTTCGACGAGGAATCCGACTGCCTGGCCCAGATCGGCATTCATCAGGATTCGGAGCACATGACCCTCGTTACAGGAGGGCACATCCACGACTCGCACCACGTCGGCGAGGTGGGCGTATTCAGGCACTACGGCACCCAACATGTTGGGCGAGCTGTTCAGGAATGGTTCGTTGAACACCACGTTCTTGTCATCCGGATAGAGCGGGATATAGCGGATGGCGGCCTCGACCATGTCCTGGAAGAAGTGGGTGCCGAAGGACAGTTCGGGAGAGTGGGCCCCCTTCTGATGGGCGATTTCGATCAGTGCAGCGGTGTTGCTGATGTCCGAATAGGTGACCCGCACACCCTGCTTGATGTCGCCGCGGCTGCCCCAACGCCCCGGTCCCATCAGAATGAACCTCCGCTTGGGCAGGAGGGTGTTGATCCGCCCGACCGCGCGGCCGATGTCCACCAAGGCGTCCAGGCTGGTCTGTTCGGCGTACCGCTGAGGTGAGACATAGACAATATGCGTAATGTCCGGGACCTGCCCGTTCGAGATGAAGCGGTTGGCCGTGAACAGGATTCTCTCCGCCGGGATATCCTGCGGTATGGCGCTGGCGGACACGTCGTTCTCTGTGTACTGCGAACGGCACTGCAGCAGATAGAACGACTGGCCGTCTGAGGCGAATTCGATGTCCACAGGGGTACCCAGCCCCTCCTGCAGGACACGCAACATGGAGTGCACCCGCTGGACGAAGTCCGTGCGATGGATAAGCCCCTCAAAGGTCACGACCAGTTCGTCGCGATGCACATCGAGATCCAGGGCGGAGGCCTGGCGGATGTTCCCCTCCTTGTAGACCGAGACCCAGTGGTGCAGGTTGGGAATTTTGTCGCCGTATTCATAGAGGAGGTGTTGTAGGGGGACCGTCTCGAAGGCCTGGGTATCCAGATTGATGACATCGACCCGGGACGGCGAATAATGCCGAATCTCGTCTGGGGTGACGTTGACCCGCAACGCGGGTTGGCCCGGCGAGAGGAGTACCGGGTAGTCGCTGCTGACGCGGTCCACCGCGCGTGTGCCCAGGCCCGGCACCAGGCGGACCAGGCCGTCGTCGCGCTTGAGCCGAGGCGACCAGCGGAACTCGTTGCTGCTGAAGGCCACTCCCGCAAAGGCCGGCATGAGGTACGGTCCCACGCGGGTCCCCACAACCTCCTGGATCATGATGCCCATCTCCTCGCGGAAGTCGGTGAGACCATGTTCGGAGCGGTAAAGTATGGGGTCTGGGCCGAAGACCGAGGCGTAGACCTCGGCGATGGCGTCCGACAGGGCCTCCAGGCGAGACTCCTTGCTGCCTCGGTTGGCCAGGAAGAGGCTCTTGTACTTGCCTGAGAAGGCGGTTCCCACACGATCCTCGAGCAGGCTGGAGCTCCGCACGATGATCGAGCGTTCGCCCATGTCCTCGAGCGTCATGGCCAGTCTTCTGGAGATGTCGTCCGGGAAATGCGCGTGCTTGAAGAGCTGGATGATGTTGGGATACTCGATGCGGACCTGCTCCAGATTCTTGTACTTCTGCTGGTTCACATCCTCGAGTTCATTGTAGCGGATGAATTCCGTCATGCAGTCCGCGGTCATGTACCAGGTCTTGGGTATCCGGATTTCCGCGAAAAGCCTCTCCTGAGCCGCGGCCCTCTTCAGGATGTGCTGCGAGAGGAAGAGCCCCGTGCTCTTGCCCCCCAAGCGTCCGTTGCTCGCGGAGGGGTAGATGATGTGCGTGGCCAGGTCAAAGAAGTCGGCGACACCCAGGTGTCGTTTGGCGATGTTGATGAAGCTGGCGTCGTCCGAAAAGAACCGTCGGATCAGCGAGACCTTGAGCCACTCCTTGGTGGAGGGGGCGAGGAGGGCCTCGCTGGGCGGCAGGGCCCGGTAGCGGAGGATGGCGTCGATGACCGCGCCCAGCGGCGCATTGCCGGTGTCCACGGTTTTGATCAGGAAGCTCAGTTTGTTCTCCTGAATCCACATGTGCAGGCAGGAGAGAATCTCCTGCTCGTTCAGATGACGGGCTGCGATGGCAAACACCTGATCGCTTGCCGCGAACATGTTCTCCCGAGACTGCTTCTGCTGGGGACTATTGGCTTCGGTCACCCCATCCGTCTGGTCCCCCGCCAGATCGACTCCGAACATGTTCAAGACCTTGCGGGATTCGTTGACCCCGCGCCAAAACAGGTGGTGGAGCATCTTGCGCGAGGTGTAGAAGTAGAGCTTCTGGTCGCTGCGGCGGAGCAGGTCTACGATGACCCTCCATTGGGGCTGGGGTGGGGCGGCCAAGCCGTGGTGAGGTGCCTGTCTCTCGACCAAAAGACTCCCCAGTCTCCGGTGGTAGACGGTCTGACCGATACGGTCTGCGATCGTCCGGATGAGCTTGCTTTCCTTCTCCAGAAACAGCCCTTCGGGCGAGGAGGGCATCTGCTTGACATAGGAGACCTCGACAAGCCCGACCGTCTTGCTCTCCACCCGGATCGGCGCCGTGTCCTTCCACGGCGTCTGGACGTACCCCGGAGGCTCGAAGATTCTGTCCTCACACACGAGCTTGGCCTGACAGAACTCGGGATACTGCCAACCGCAGGGGATGGTCGCGATCAGGTCTCGAAAGATGTCGGGCAGCGGGCGGGTCTCACTGGCCAGCAACTCCTCCACCTTGTAGAGGCAGTCCAGTTCCTTGGCCCGTTCCCGCAACACACGGAGGGGGTCGGTTTCCTGGTTCTTGTCACTCATAGCTACCGGCGTGTCCGGCTTTGAGCCGACGCCACGCTGAGGCCCGAGGAGGACCGGTCCGGCCGCCCCAGGCCTCTCGCACAGGGAGGGGAATGGGCCTCTCAGGCCCAGCCTCGCTGCCGAACGGCCTGGGCTACCCTGTCGACGGCGATGACATACGCCGCGTCCCGCATGGTGAGCTTTTGTTTGCGGGCCAGTTCGCTCACCGCTGCAAACGCCGCGGTCATTTTGGCGTCCAGCTTCGAGAGCACCTTGTCCTTCTCCCAAAAGTAGTTGGCGTTGCTCTGCACCTGCTCGAAGTAGCTGCACGTCACGCCGCCCGCGTTCGCCAGGAAGTCGGGCAGCACATAGATTCCGCGCTGCTTGATGATCTCGTCCGCGTCGGGCGTGGTCGGACCGTTAGCTCCTTCGACGATGACCTTAACCTTCTGTGAGATGGTCTTGACGTTCTCCCGGTTGATCTGGTTCTCCAGGGCCGCGGGCAGCAGGATGTCCACGTCCTGCTCCAGCCATGCACTGCCCGGCAACACCTCATAGCCCCGCTCGCGGGCCTGCTTCTTGTCGATGCCGCCGAACTTGTCCGAGATGGCGCGCAGATCGTCCAGGTCGATGCCGCCCTTCTTGCGGTAGGTGCAGGCGGTCTTGTCGGCCTGATCCCAGCAGGCAATGGCGACCACGGTTCCGCCGAGCTGGAGGAAGAGCTGGACGGCGTACCGGGCCACGTTGCCGAATCCCTGCACGCTGGCCGTGACCTGGGTGGGCGAGAGCCCCATCTCCTTGAGGGCTTCGCGCAGGACATAGACGACCCCGAAGCCCGTGGCCTCGGTCCGGCCCAGAGAGCCGCCCATGCCGACCGGCTTGCCGGTGATGAAACCGGGGTAACGCCCGCTGTGAATCGTCTCGTATTCGTCGAGCATCCACAGCATATGCTGACCGTTGGTCATCACATCTGGAGCGGGGACATCTGTGACCGGACCGAGGTTCTTGGCGATCTGGCGGACCCAGCCGCGGCAGATTTGCTCCTGCTCGCGCATGCTGAGATGGTGAGGGTCACACACCACGCCGCCCTTTCCGCCGCCCAGGGGGATATCGACCACGGAACACTTCCAGGTCATCCACATGGCCAGGGCCCGCACGGTGTCTATGGTCTCCATCGGGTGAAACCGGATGCCCCCCTTGGCCGGACCCCTCGCATCGTTGTGTTGCACGCGAAAGCCCTTGAAGACCTTGACCTTCCCGTCGTCCATGTGGACCGGGATGGTGAACTGGTACTCCCGCATAGGCTGTCGCAACAGATCCCTGATCCCCTCGTCCAGGTCCAGAAGGGAGGCGACCTTGTCGAACTGGGACTGTGCGGTTTGGAACGGATTATACGAACCTGTCTCCATTGATCCTTGCCTTTCTTTCGACGGACTGTGGTCGGACAGCACAGCGCTTCATTACTGCGCGCGATCCTGCGTGTCAACAAACCGTTGCCAACAACAAAAACGGGAAAGGGCGTGCTCAGTTGAATGGAGCCATTGATCGAGCGGAGGCTAGTGTCAGCGCGCGGCCTGTGATCGATGCGGGCATAACGGCTCAGTCCGACTGGAAATCCGCCGCGGATTCGCTATGCTTATGGCCGCCTCTGCGCGGATCAGGGCGGGTGCATGGACCGTGTGCGCCGGCGATCCCCGGTGTGCGATCCGTCGCGGCGGCGCAGTCGATGGCAATCCAATACAAAGACTACTACGAAACTCTGGGTGTTCCGCGCGGCGCGAGCGAAGCGGACATCAAGAGCGCGTTCCGACGCCTGGCGCGCCAGCACCATCCGGATGTGGCCAAGGACAAGCGGGGCGCCGAGGAGCGGTTCAAGGAGATCAACGAGGCCTACGAAGTCCTCGGCAACCCGGACAACCGCAAGAAGTATGACCAACTGGGCGCCAATTGGCGCGCCGGGACGGAGTTTCGTCCGCCGCCCGGATGGCGGTCCGGCGGACGCGGGGCTGACGGGGCTGGCGGCTTCGGAGGCGGCTCAACGTTCGAGTTCCGTTTTGGAGGCACGGGCTTCAGCGATTTCTTCGAGCAGTTCTTCGGCCGGTCGGGGCGGTTCCGTCAGGGCGGCGGGTTCGGCGATTTCGAGCCGGACGGTTTCGAGGGCGAGTCCGAATCCGCTTCTTCGGCTCATCGCGGCGCGGATGTCGAGGGAAGCATCCTCGTCACGCTCGAGGAAGTGCTGCGCGGGTCGGTCCGTTCCATCTCGATGCGCTGGACCAACCCGCACACGGGCAGGTCGGAGTCGCGGGCCATCAAGGTGCGGATTCCGCCGGGTGTGGGCGAGGGTCAGCTCATTCGCGTGGCCGGCCGTGGCGAGACCGGCATTGGCGGCGGCGGGGCCGGCGATCTCTACCTGCGGGTGCGGTTGGCCGCGCACCCCGATTTTCGCATCCAGGGACACGATCTCTATCACGAACTCGACCTGGCTCCGTGGGAGGCTGTGCTCGGCGCGACCGTGTCGGTTCCCACCCTCGACGGACAGGTGTCGCTCCGCATCCGGCCCGGCGCCGCCTCCGGACAGCAACTGCGCGTGCGCGGCCACGGGCTGCCGCGCCGCGCGGACGGCAGACGCGGCGACCTGTATGTTGTCCTCACGATCCAGGTGCCGGGCGAGGTCAGCGCGTCCGAAAAAGCCCTATGGCAGCAGTTGGCCCGTGAATCCCGATTTGATCCTAGAAAGAAATGACCATGGACCTGAACAAATTCACCGAGAAATCCCAAGCCGCCCTGGCCGAGGCCCAGACCCTGGCAACGCGGCATCAACACCAAGCGGTCGACGTCGAGCATTTGGCTGTGGCCCTGCTCGAACAGGAGGGCGGCCTTGTGCCCCGGCTCTTCGAGCGCATTCAGATCTCGCCCGATCTTCTGCGGGCGAAACTCGAAGAGGAACTGGGCCGGTTGCCGCGCGTCAGCGGGGGCACGGCGCCCGGCCACGGCGTCTATGTCACCCAGCGCCTGAACAAGGCTCTGGTTCACGCCCAGGACGAAGCGCGCAAGCTCAAGGACGAGTACGTGAGCGTCGAGCACCTGGTGCTTGCCCTGTTCGCCGAGCCGGAGTCGAGCGGGATCGGACGTATCTTCAAGGCGCTGGGCGTGACGCGTGGGGATTTTCTCAAGGCCCTGACCGAGGTGCGGGGCAATCAACGCGTGACCAGTGCCAACCCGGAGGCGACGTACGAGGCCCTCGAGAAATACGGGCGCGATCTCACCCGCCTCGCCCAGCAGAACAAGCTCGATCCGGTGATCGGGCGCGACAACGAGATTCGCCGCTGCGTTCAGGTCCTGTCCCGCCGCACCAAAAACAACCCGGTGTTGATCGGTGAACCCGGCGTGGGCAAGACGGCCATTGTCGAGGGCCTGGCCCGCCGCATCGTGGCTGGAGACATCCCGGACAGCCTCAAGGAGAAGCGTATTGTGGCCCTGGACCTCGGCGCGCTGGTCGCCGGGGCCAAGTTCCGCGGCGAATTCGAGGAGCGCCTCAAGGCCGTTCTCCAGGAGGTTGCCAAAGCCCAGGGCCGCGTCATCCTCTTCATTGACGAGATTCACACGGTCGTTGGCGCCGGGAAGGCCGAGGGCGCGATGGATGCCGGCAACATGCTCAAGCCGATGCTGGCCCGTGGCGAACTGCACTGCATTGGGGCCACGACGCTCGACGAATACCGAAAGCATATCGAGAAAGACGCCGCGCTCGAACGCCGTTTCCAGCCCGTGATGGTCGCCGAGCCGACCGTCGAGGACACGATCAGCATCCTGCGCGGCCTGCGCGAACGCTACGAACTCCACCACGGCGTCCGCATCCAGGACGGCGCCCTTGTTGCTGCCGCGCAACTGTCCCAGCGCTACATCACGGACCGTTTCCTGCCCGACAAGGCCATCGACCTCATCGATGAAGCCGCGGCCAAACTGCGGACCGAGATGGAGTCGATGCCCGAGGAACTCGAAGGGCTCCAGCGCCGCCTCATGCAACTCGAGATCGAGCGGGAGGCCTTGCGCAAGGAGAAGGACCAGGCCTCGAAGGACCGTCTGGCCGCCCTCGAAAAGGAAATTGCCGAGGTCAAAAGCCAGCGCGACACCTTCAGCGCCCAATGGGAGCGCGAGAAGAATGCCCTGGGCGGCATTCAGAAGCTCCGCGAGGCCATCGAGGTCGCCCGCAACGAAATGGAGAAAGCCCAGCGCCAGGGCGACCTGACGCGCGTGGCCGAGTTCAAGTACGGCACGCTGCCGGGCCTGGAGCGGCAACTCAAGGACCTCGAGACCAAGATCGCCGACGCCGCGCGCGGCCCCCGCCTGCTCCAGGAAGAAGTCACGCCCGACGAGGTCGCCGAGGTCGTGTCACGCTGGACCGGCGTTCCGGTTGCGCGCCTGCTCGAAGGGGAGCGGGACAAGCTGCTGCGTCTCGACCAGATTCTGCACCAGCGCGTGATTGGCCAGGACGAAGCCGTGCAGGCCGTGGCCGACGCCGTCATCCGCGCCCGATCGGGACTGAAGGACCCGAAGCGGCCCATCGGCTCGTTCGTTTTTCTGGGGCCGACTGGCGTGGGGAAGACCGAGCTGGCCCGTGCGCTGGCCGAGTCGCTCTTCGACAGCGAAGAGAATGTCGTGCGTCTGGACATGAGCGAGTACATGGAAAAACACGCCGTGTCCCGCATGATCGGCGCCCCGCCCGGCTATGTCGGCTACGAGGAGGGCGGCCAACTGACCGAGGCCGTGCGCCGCCGACCCTATTGCGTCGTCCTGTTCGACGAAATCGAAAAGGCACACCACGACGTCTTCAACATGTTCCTGCAGATTCTCGATGACGGACGGCTCACCGACAGCCAGGGCCGCACCGTCGATTTCCGAAACACGATCATCATCATGACTTCGAACCTCGGCAGCCCGCTTCTCATCGAGAACGCGGGCGAGTCGGGCGAAATCCAGGAAGGCATCCGGCGCGAGGTCATGGCCGAACTCCGCCGCCATTTCCGCCCCGAGTTTCTCAACCGTATCGACGACACCGTCCTGTTCAAGCCGCTCACCCTCGAGGACATCAAGAAGATCGTCGAACTCCAGCTTGCGCTCCTTCGCGCCCGGCTGGCGGATCGCCGCATCGAGCTGGACCTAAGCGACGCCGCCAAGGAACACCTCGCTCGCGAAGGGTACGACCCGGTGTATGGTGCGCGCCCGCTCAAACGTTTCCTGCAACGCGCGATCGAAACCCCGCTCTCCCGCCAGATCATCGCCGGCTCGATCGCCGATCGCAGCCGCGTGCGGGTCGAGTTCAAGAAAGGCGAGCTCGTCTTCGAGTCCAAGGCGGACGGGGCTTAGCCCGGATGTTTCAGACTCCGCGAAACTTTGTGAAACATCCGGGTTAGGGCGCGCCTGAGGCCGACAGAGGTTTGGATTGAAACTACTCGGGAAATGGGCGTCTAATGCTGGTGACACTCCTATGAAAGACCATCTCCAGCCTTGGAGCGTGAACGCAGACGACTTCCCGGAGAGCGGATATGCCTCCGACCAGCTCGAGTTTCTGCTCAATTACGCGATTCTCGCCCCTTCGAGCCACAACACCCAGCCCTGGCTCTTCAGGATCAACGCGATGGACGTCGAGCTGTTTGCCGACCGCCGACGCGCCCTCCGGGTGATCGATCCCTGCGATCGCGAACTCACCATCAGTTGCGGCGCCGCCTTGTACAACCTGCGGATAGCGGCGGAGTATTTCGGTCGCAAGTACGACGTCTCCCTGTTCCCGAATCCGAATCTTCCGGACCTCCTGGCCCAATTGCGGTTGGGATTGAGCGGCGAGACCTCTTCGGACGACGTGCTCGTGTTTCACGCCATCACCCAACGACGCACCAACCGCCAGGCCTTCCGCCCCGATCCGGTGCCGACCGAGTTGCTGGCGGAACTCGAGTCGCTCACGCAGGCGGAAGGCGCCTGGCTCTCCGCCTACGCTGTCGAGGAAGTCCGCAACGCGGTCGCCGATCTCGTCGCCCAGGCCGACCGCATGCAGTGGGCGGACAAGGCCTTTCGGGAAGAGCTAGCCCGATGGGTCCGAACCAAGGCCGAAAGCCACAGGGACGGACTCCCGGTCCACGACCTGGGAATCAAGGACTGGATGTCCTTCGCCGGGCCGGCGCTGATCCGCACGTTCGATCGCGGTGGCGGACAGGCCGCACGCGACCGGGAGCTTGCCACCCACTCGCCGGTGCTGGCCGTGCTCTGGACGCCTGAGGACAACGCCCCAACCTGGCTCAACACGGGCCAGGCTTTGCAGAGCCTGCTGCTCCATGCCCGCTCCGAGAACCTCTGGGCCTCGTTCCTGAATCAACCGATCGAAATCCCCGAGTTGCGCGCCCAACTGGCGAGCATGTTGGGCCTGGCCGGCTATCCCCAAATCCTGCTGCGCCTGGGCTACGGCGAAGAGACGCCGCCGTCTCCACGCCGCGCTGTGCGCGAACTGCTCGTGATGCACAAGACCGCCCATCATTAGCCCGCATTTCTCACCAACTGTCGATGTCATCTGACCGGCCACCGTCACATTTCACCTGAAATGCGCGCTAACGAGACGCAGCAGCCAATGCCTCGAGAGCGTCTCGGTTTCAAACGAACGCCTCTGGCCCGGCGTGGCTGCGCTTGGCGTTGGCCGAATTCGCCACCGCTCGTATGACAGACTGCGGTCGCCGTGGCTCACCTGGGCGTTCGCTCTGCAGGGATGCTGCCGTGGTTCGTCGCCCGACATACCGACATTGACCGTGCCGTGACGACCAGGTATTGTCGTTGCATGTTGGCGAAGCGCGGCCGAATCGGCGACTGTTTCAGCAAGGACGAGCGGATAGTTGTGTTTCCGGGAGACTGCCTTGAACTCTTGAGAACGTGCCCGGATGAGACCTTCCGCTTGATCGTGACCTCCCCCCCCTACAATATCGGGAAGGAGTACGAAAAGAAGCTGGAACTTGACAGTTACCTGAGCCAACAGGCCGAGGTGATTCGGGAGTGTGTTCGATGTCTTTCGCCTCGAGGCAGCATTTGCTGGCAAGTTGGCAACTATGTGGACGGAGGGGCTATCATTCCACTGGACACTGTGCTTTATCCGATCTTCAGAGAGCTTGGATTGAGTATGCGCAACCGCATCATCTGGCATTTTGAGCATGGCTTGCACTGTTCCAGGAGATTTTCCGGCCGCTACGAAACGATCAGTTGGTTCACGAAGTCGGATGACTATGTGTTCAACCTTGACCCAGTTCGTGTTCCACAGAAGTACCCTGGAAAGAAATATTTCAAGGGGCCAAAAGCGGGACAGTTTTCATGCAACCCGTTGGGAAAGAACCCAGGGGACCTCTGGGTCATTCCGAATGTGAAGAGCAACCATGTCGAAAAGACCGAGCATCCATGCCAATTCCCAGTCGAGTTGGTCGAACGGCTGGTGCTTTCGCTGGCCGAGGAAGACGACTGGGTGTTGGATCCCTTCCTCGGAACCGGGACAACCATCGTCGCAGCGGTGCGCCACGGTCGTCGGGCTGCCGGAGCCGAGACGGTGCCGAAGTACGTGTCATTGGCAAGAGAGAGGATAGAAGGCGAGCTCGCAGGCACCCTCCGCACGCGTCCGATGCACAAGCCGGTGTATGACCCGGTTGAGGCGGGCAACAGCTTGACCGCCGCCCCTTGGACGGCTGAGGGTGACACCGCGCAGATGGTTCTTCTCGAGAAAAAGCGAAGCTACGGGAGGAGCGGCACCCCATGAAGATTGCGGAGACGTATTCCCATCTCAACGGCCTCGAATTCCTCATTGTCCACAAACCGCGACTTTGGAACACAGCCATCCCACAGGAATTGGCGAAAAAAATGGTTGGAAGCTTGACGAAAACCTGCCACACGGCAGGTCATGAAAAAACACCAAGCCCCAACCGCGGGCAAACTCACCGTTTTGCGTCAGGTCTG
>Ga0208939_1000538_pt1 | contig 30636 bp, 27 predicted proteins | sample AD_STIC12_MetaG_FD_184437 | JGI IMG/M metagenome (GOLD analysis project Ga0208939, IMG submission 184437) | Active sludge microbial communities of municipal wastewater-treating anaerobic digesters from USA - AD_STIC12_MetaG (SPAdes) (version 2) | ecosystem: Engineered > Bioreactor > Anaerobic >...
GCCACCGACAACCACAATCGTAAAAAAGCAGCCGAAACAGCCGCTCGAACCATCGTTGCTTTCAAGATCTTCGAGCTTCTGTTTGGCAGGAAAAGAGCCCTGCGCCGCAGCCTTGCGCAGCCAGTATCTGGCCTTTTCCTCGCTGATCTCGACACCGGTACCCATCAGGTAGAATTCGCCGAGGTGAAACTGAGCCTTGCTGTTGCCACCGCGCGCCAGTTCCATCATTATTTTCGATGCCAGATCAAAATTATTGTTGCGCAACTGTTTAAAAGCATCATCTATCGTGTATTTCGCAGTAGGTGATGACGAAGGCGGCGCAGCAATACCCATTTCAAATTCAAGTTCCGGTTTGCTTTCGCCGCGCTTCCGGCGGCCTTTGCCCTGACTGTCTTTTGCTTCCTGGTGACCAGAACGCCGACTGTCAGCCAGTGGCACCGGTTTGGCGTCAAAACTCTCGACGTTGATACTGATCTGGTTTTCGGCGGCGCTGATAGAAAATTCGGTGACATTTTCAGAGGCCCAATCGCCAAATTTACCATCGTAATCGGCAACCTGCGGCTCAACCACCTTTGAAACCGAATCAAAGGGATTAAAAACCTTTTCAACGCTTTCATCGGTCACCAGTTTTATGTCATCTTTGATGACAAAATCGGCTTCGAGCCGGTCAAATTCGTCGAGTTCCTCTGATTCAACAAGCTTCTTAACCGTTTTAACCTTGAAAATGCCGGCCCAGAGATCAACAACCTGCCGGGCGGTTTCTTTTGAAAAACCTTCAAGGGAAGCAGTCGCTTCTACAGCACTGGCAACGACACGTTCTTCGACCTTATTGCCGGCTCTGACCCTTATCTGGCGGAGCAGATTGTCACGCAGCGGCTGCAAAACGAGATCCAGGTCTGCTGAGCAGGCCGGGCCGGTAACATGCAGAATTTTTTCGCGCAACCGGTCAGGAACCTCAGTTATGGTGATACCATAACGGTCAGCAAGGCCCCGCAGTGCTTCGGCAATCTGTTCGAGATGTTTCATTATTCCCACTCCAGGCCGGCATTTTCTTCTGACTTCAGTTTATGCCGAGATTTAATTTTACAATTGCCAGCAACCTTTTAAAAGAAAAAATTTGCGGCTCACGGGTGGCAAGCAGAATTTTATCGTACAAAGCTGCTGTCGCAGTATCTGAAAACATATTTCTGCCATTTTCAAGACTCGAACGGTATTCTGCCGGCACCGCGCGCTTATAATGCCCGACGCGCCAGGCTGTCTGCGCGCTAACCGGCTGCCGCGCCAAAAACGGGTCGGTCAGGGCCAGCCGGTCGACGATGATCGGCTTAACCCCGGCCCAGAAGCCGAGCATACCGTTAAAATCATTTTCAAGATACCCCACCCCGTTTTCAGCAATCTGCCTGCCGATCTGGCTCCATTCAAAATCAGGAAAAATCTCACCCGGGCCACTGTGCAGATAGGCGTAAAGAGAACAGACGTCGAAATAATAGCCTCTTTCGTCAGCAATACCGTTGTTGACCGAAAAATCCTGAAAGCCGAGCCAGGTGTTAATCGGAGTATGAGGAAACAGCAGAAGATAAGCCAGCAGAACGACCGGCACCACCCGGGCCAGCGCAGCTCTGGCGGCAAATAATCTTTCGATCACACCCGATTCAACAAAAAGTATGAGCGCCACAAGAAAGGGTACCGAAAAAAACCGGCCACGCATGAAGTCACCACCGGCCCAGAGAATATAGAGCAGATACAAGCCGGCGGCAACCGCAGCCGACCTCATAAAAGGCCGTTTATCAAAGGCTGCGGCCACGAGTCCGCCGGCAATGACCAGCATTGTCAGAGGGTCGCCGACAAAGGTTTCCCAGAAATAATAAAAACCCTGACGCAGCAGCGGCCAACGGGAGATACCGGTCGAAAGCTTTGCGTATGCCGTATTCGGAAACAGCGCCCCGTAATAAGTCAGTGAAAATGCTGACCAGGCAAGCAGCGGCCCGAAAAGCAGCAGCAGACTGCCGGCCGGCGACCGGCCTTTTCCCCGGAAATGTCTGATCAGAACAAGGGCCGGCAAAAGCCCGACCAGCACAAGATCGTGGCGGCAGACCGGCAGCAGGGCAAATGCCCAGAGACTGCGCCGAAAAAAGGCTTCAGCCTGCGGTGAGGCCGGGTCGGCACGCAGGGCTTCGAGGCCGTAGAGAAAGGCCAGGGTTGTCAGCAGATAGGCAAGAATATTTTCGAGCCCGGAAGTGGTGAAGTCGAAAAAAGCGTTCGAGCCGGCGGCCAGGCAGAGAAAGATCGCGCAGCTGCGGCTGTCGCCGAAATATCTGCGGATTCTCAGACCAAGAATCAGAAAAATAACCAGCGAAAGCAGAAAAAAGTTGAAGAAATGGTCGGACGAAACCGCCCGTGGGAGCACCAGAAGCCAATACCAAAGAGGGCTGGTGTAAGCCTGCACCCTTTCGTGCGGGTTCCAGTTCGGGCCATTGCCGGCGTAAAGCTGCTCTATCGACCTGAAAATGATGTAGGCATCATCGCAGACCCAGGCGTTTTTAATGAATACGAGCAGCAGCAACCCGGCGATTATGCCGCAGATAAGCTTCCATCTGCGTTGTTCAATCATCTCGACCATGAAAACCTCACATTAAGACCTCGTTTGCAAAATTCTAACATATTCCGGCCGATAAAAATGCAGCAAAGAGCAAAACCTGTTTACGACCGGCGCCAATTCTGCTATGTTTTCAGAATCTGAAGATACCTGCGAGGTGACTTATCAGCCGTTCATTCGAAAAGATTCTCATCAGGCCGCAGACCAGCATACTCGACACTCTGCGGGTCATCGACGACACCGCCTTCGAAATCGCTCTGGTGGTTGATGAGCAACTGCAGCTGATCGGCACGGTAACCGACGGCGATATCCGCCGCGGCATCATTCGCGGCGCCGATCTCAACAGCCCGATCGAAAGCCTGATGAACCGAAGGCCGATCACCGCGACACAAAACACACCAGACGACGAGCTGCTGTTTCTGATGACCAACCGCTCGATCAAACACCTGCCGGTAGTCGATCGTCAGATGCATGTCGTCAGACTGGTGCAGCTTAAAGACCTGATTTCCCGCAAGCCGCGCCCAAACATGGCGGTAATCATGGCCGGCGGGCTTGGCTCACGCCTTGGCGAAATAACGCGCGACACCCCCAAACCTCTGTTGCCGGTGGGTGGCAGACCGATTCTGGCGATTATCATCGAGCAACTGCGACGGCACGGCATCGAGAACATCTTTGTTTCGATCAATTACAAGGCCGAAAAGATTCGCGGTTACTTTGCCGAGCACCCGGTCGCCGGGGTGAACCTGAGTTTTCTCGAAGAGGAAATTTTTCTCGGAACTGCGGGCTCGCTGTCACTGCTGCCTGAGCGCCCAGCCGAGCCATTCATTCTCATGAACGGTGACATTCTCTCACCCATCAACTTCGGCAGTCTGCTCGAATTTCACCAGACCGGCGCAAAACCGCTCACGGTCTGCACGCGCGAATTCAGTTTTCAGATCCCGTATGGGGTATTGCAGATGCGCGGCGATGAACTGATCGACATCGAAGAGAAGCCTTCACACAGCATCTTCATCAATGCCGGCGTCTATGTCATTGAACCGGCTATGCTCGAACACGTCAGGCCGGGCGAGAAGCTCGACATGCCAGACCTCATCAAACTGGCGGTCAGCCGCCTTGGCGGCGTCAGCTGCTACCCGGTCTCAGAATTCTGGCTCGACATCGGCAACCCGCACGATTATTCGAAAGCTCGCGACAACTTCGCCTCGCTGGCAGGTCAATATGAATACTGATTTTTTCAAAGACAGAACGGTGGCCGTTACTGGTGCGGCCGGTTTTATCGGCAGTCATCTGACCGAGGCGCTTCTTGCTGCCGGCGCCAAAGTCAAAGCGCTGACCCGTTACAATTCAAAATCAGACACGGGCTGGCTGGCCAAAACTGCGCCCCACCCTGGCCTTACCATTATTGCCGGCGATATTCGCGACCCGTTCATGGTTGACCGCCTTGTCGACGGCTGCGATACGATTTTTCACCTGGCAGCGCTGATCGCCATCCCTTTCTCTTATACGGCGCCGCAGAGCTACGTCGAAACCAATATCAACGGCACCCTCAACATTCTCGAAGCGGCCAGACGGCACAGAACCAGGCTTACAGTGCTCACCTCGACCAGCGAAGTTTATGGCACCGCACGGCGCGTGCCGATCGACGAAGAGCACCCGCTGCAGGCGCAATCGCCCTACTCTGCCAGCAAAATTTCGGCCGACATGCTCGGCAACTCATACCATTGCGCCTTCGGGCTGCCGGTGACCATTATCAGGCCCTTCAACACTTTCGGGCCACGTCAGTCGCTGCGGGCGGTCATACCGACGATCATCGCCCAGGCACTGCAGAGCCGCTGTGTCAAGCTGGGCGACACCCGCCCGGTGCGGGATTTCAATTTTGTCAGCGATACGGCCGCAGGTTTTCTGGCTGCAGCACAGCACGCCCCCGGGCGCGCCGAAGTTTATAACCTGGCTACCGGCAGAGCGCAGACCATTGGCGAAACCGCCGATCTTATAGCTGAACTGGTCGGCAGCCGCATCGAAATCGAGCACGATGCCAGCCGCGACCGGCCGGCAGATTCAGAAGTGATGCGCCTGCTCGGTAACGCCGAAAAAGCCCGCCGCGAGCTCGGCTGGCAGCCCGCTGTCGATTTCAGAACCGGTCTGCAGCAAACCATTGCATGGGTTCGCGAAAACCAGCAGGCCTACGCTGACGCCGCCAGCTTCAAGAGTTAACCATGCCCAGTAATTTCCTGAAGCGTTTTACAACCCGGCCGGTCATCATTGCCGAAGCCGGCGTCAACCACAACGGCAGTGTCGAACTGGCACGCCGCCTGGTCGATGCGGCAGCCGAAGCCGGGGCCGATATCGTCAAATTTCAGACGTTCAAGGCCTTTGAATGCACCGGGCAATATGCTGCTACCGCTCCCTACCAGCAGAAAGTGGCGGCAACCGACCAGTATCAGCTGCTGAAAAGTCTCGAACTTGATTTTGCCGATTTTGGCGATCTGAAAGACTACGCTGAAAGTCGCGGCCTGATGTTTCTTTCGACGCCTGACGGACAGTTAAGTCTCGACCTGCTTTGCGGTATCGGCTCGGCAGCCATAAAAATCGGGTCTGGTGAACTGACCAATCTGCCGTTTCTTGCGGCCATCGGCTGCAAGAAAATACCGGTAATTCTTTCGACGGGCATGGGCACGCTTGGAGAAGTGCAAAAGGCGATAACCAGCCTGCGTGATACCGGGGCCCCCGAAATCATTCTGCTGCACTGCACGACCGAATACCCGGCACCGGCCAATGAAACCAATCTTGCAGCCATTGCCACCATGCGCCAGGCATTCGACCTGCCGGTTGGTTTTTCAGACCACACCGAAGGCTGCGAGGCTGCAGTCGCAGCAACGGCACTCGGAGCGGTAATTATCGAAAAACACCTGACTCTCGACCGGAGCATGCCCGGGCCAGATCATGCGGCATCGATGCAGCCCGAAGAATTTGCCGCGATGGTCAGGGCAATCAGGCGCACGGTCACTATGCTTGGTGACGGTCTTAAAAAGCCAACCCGCAGTGAAGAACAGAACCTGCCGCTCGTCAGGCGCGGGCTGGTCGCTGCCCGTGACTTGCGCGCCGGCGACATCATCGATGGTCGCAATGTCGCCATAAAACGGCCGGCAGCCGGAATTCACCCCGAACTGCTGCCGCAGGCGATGAACCGGCGCCTGCTCAAAGACATTGCCGCCGACGAACCCCTTACCTGGCAGCATCTCGGCGAGGTCGTCGATTTTGTATCTTGAGTTCATAACGCAACCGGAACGCTGGCAGCAGGTTTTTGCGCAACTGCCCGAATTCAGCGGTAAAATTTATTACAGCTATGCCTGGCACGCCATAACCGCAGCAAACGGCGATGGCCAGCCGGCGGCCCTGTTTTGTGTCGACGATGACGGCCACGGCGGCAACGGGCAGGCCTTTTACCCGTTTCTGATGAAGCGGGTGCCTGAAGCGGTCGGCGGCAACGGCGAAATCGATCTCGAAACCGCTTATGGCTACGGTGGCCCGGCGTTTTTCAATCTAAAATCAGAACAGATCGGCGAGTTTTACCGGCTGATGAACGACTGGGCCGCAGAAAACCGCGTCGTCTCTGAATTTATCAGATTCAACCCGCTCACTTCTTTTCAAACCTGTGTCGATCCGGCCTGTCAGGTCAGCCATAACCGCATTACCGTCAGCATCGATCTCACAGCCGGGCCTGAAGCCGTCTTAAATGGTTGTTCGGCTGCCCGCCTGCGCAACTGGAAAAAGGCCGGCCGACTCGGCCTGAGCCTGCGCCGCCTGGCTGACCCGGCAGAGTTTGCGCCGCTCTATGCGCAAACCATGCAACGTCTCGAAGCCAGAGCCTACTACCGCTTCTCGCAGCAGTATTTCGCTGCACTCGCGGCACTGCCCGAAGAAAGCTGCTTTTACGCCGGCGCTTTCACTGCCGATGGTCGCCTGGCCGCCGCGGCAATATATCTGCTCGAACAGACCAGCGCCCACTACCATCTCGGCGCCTCAGACCAGCAGCTGCTGCATACCCAGGCGAACGCTTTTCTGATGCTTGAATTTGCCCGCAGGCTCTGCGGCACTGGCCGGCAACTGCTGCATCTCGGTGGCGGGCTGTCGCTTGCCGATGACGATAGTCTGTTTCGCTTCAAGAGCGGTTTTTCGGCACAGCGCCATGATTTTTTTATCGGCAGGCGCATTCTCGACCAGCAGAAATACGCGTTGTTTTCACAGCGCTGGCAGAAACTTACCGGGCTGACCCCACAGATCCTTCTGCATTATCACTACGGAGCCAACGATGAAAACCTTTGACAAGCGATGGAACGAAGTGCACGAAACAAGAAACTGGGGCAGATACCCCGCCGAAGAACTCGTCAGATTCATGGCCAGAAATTTTCCGACGGCGCAGCGCCAAAAAACCAGGGTTCTCGATCTTGGCTGCGGCACCGGTGCCAACACCTGGTATCTCTGCCGTGAAGGCTTCAAAACCGTAGCCTTTGACGGAGCTTTCGCCGCTCTGCCCAGAGCCCGCGACCTCTGTCGCAGCGAGAACTCACAGCCGCATCTATTGCAGGCAGACGCCGGGCAACTGCCGTTCGCAGATGCCAGTTTCGACGCAGTTGTCGAAATTGGCGCTCTCGCCTCGAACAGCTCGGCCGGAGTCGACAGAATTCTCTCAGAAATCAGCAGAACCCTGAAACCAGGCGGCAGATTTTTCGCTTCGGTGCTGTTTACCCGCGCCACAACCGGCTTTGGCACCGGCGAGAAGATCGATGCGCACAGCTGGCGCAATGTGGCCGGCGGCCCGGTTGCCGGTCTTGGCACCATTCATTTCTTCGATCGGGCTGAAATCAAGAAGCTGTGGCGGCGGCACGGCTTTGTGAACCTCGAAATCGACCGCAGTGAAAGAACTGACAGAAACGGGTCATTCAAGGTCAGCTTCTATATGGTCGCCGCCACCCGAAACTGATTGTAAAACCTTAAGAAAGGGCAGAAAATGTCGGATCAGCAGTTTTTTATACCACAGCAGAACCAAAAACCATTGAGTGTTGTGCTGATCGAGCCTGATATCCCGCAAAATACCGGTAACATAGCCAGACTCTGTGCCACAACCGGCGCCGAGCTGGTGCTGGTCAGGCCACTCGGCTTCAGACTCACCGACGCGGCACTGCAGCGTGCCGGCATGGACTACTGGAAATCTCTCAACCCGGTCATTCTCAACGACCTCGACGAATTTTTCGCATGGGCAAACAACAGGCGGGTCTTCTACCTGTCAGCGCACGGCCAGCAAAACTACGCGGCAGTAAGCTACCAGCACGGTGATGCCCTGGTTTTTGGCTCAGAATCAACCGGGCTGCCGACAAGAGTATTCGAACACGCGCAGGCAGCCAAAGGTCTGATAACCCTGCCAATGCTGCAACAGGCACGCTGCATCAATGTATCATCAGCAGCAGCTGCTTCGGTGTATGAGGCACTGAGACAGATTTATGACTGGTCGTCGCTGTCTGGGGCAGGCAACCCCTGAGCCCCAGGGCTGACCACATCTTCACCTGCGCCACCGCCCGCGAACTCTTCGGCAGCCATGGCTTCGATCTCGTCATCCATGTTTTCGCCCATTTCCCGGGCCATTTTTTTCGCCCAGGTCGCGAAAGTGCGAGGGTCGTTTTCATCGATTCCCGACATTTTTGTCGGATCGGCGAGCGATTCCATCAGCTGTTCTTCACTGCGAACGGTTTTAACGCGTGAAACCAGCCGCGAGGTTTTCTGTGAGCCGCAATGCTGGCAGGCGCGAGTCTCGTCACGACTACTGATCGGGCACAAAACCGTAAATTTTTTCCGGCAGTCAGTGCAACAAAATTCATAAAGAGGCATACCAGTCTCCCTAAATATATTCACATACAGGTCGATTATATGTTAATCTTAGGTTTGCAATCAAGATGCCTGAAACAATCAAACCAGCCTGAGGAAACCTGATGAGCCGGTCGCCATACGAACTTATCAACAGCACAGATGATGCACTCTGGCGTGAGGGGCTTAGCGCGCTTCTGATTGAACACTCAGCCGATGCCGTACGCGCCATCATCAGCCTTTTAAGCGACAAGGCGTGGCATAAGCGCGAGGCCGCCGCCAAAACTCTGCGAGAATGGGGCGAAGACATCAGCGATCTGCTCGAAGGCTCACTGTCAGAAGCCAACGTCGACCAGTTCTACTGGATTCTCAATATTCTCGGGCACATCGGCAGCGAAAAGTCACTGGCCTGCATCAGGCACGTTCTCACCAGCAAGGATTCAGAGCTGCGGGGCTACGCGGTACGCGCCATTGCCGCCCAGAAAAAGATCGAGAATGCCAGAGCCCTTTATCAGATGCTCAACGACCCAAACTGGGCCGTTCGCAAGCTTTGCTTCGAGCAACTGCTAGGGTTTGGCACCACAATTCTCGATGATCTGCGCAAAATCATTTCGACACCCGCAAAAATACCCAATAACAGCGTTATTGCCCTGTTCGTAAAAATCGGTCAGGATGCTGTCATACCAGAATTGCAGAAGTTTTACGACGAGGGTGGCTTTCCGCTGCGTTACGCAATCGTATCCGCTCTCGGCGAACTCGGAACCACGCTGGCGATAGACTTTCTCATCCATCGTCTCGCTGACCCGTCCTGGGCTATCAGGCGGCTCACGGCCGAACAGCTGCAGAAACTCGGGCCAAAAGTTTTTGACCGGCTGACCGCGACTTTCAGCAAAGCCGATTCGCTGATCAGATACGAAATTGTACGTATTCTCGTGAACCTGCTCGGCGAAAAGTCGATGCCGCTGATTCAGCGCCTGCTTTCGGCCAACGACCAGGAACACCGCATGCTCGCCATCGAAAACCTCGCACGCCTCAAAAGCGACGAAGCGACGATGACCCTGATCAACTGCCTTTCAGACCACGACCGCATTGTATCTGACTACGCCTCAGACTGCCTGGCCGTCAAACCAAATCTGAATCTTGAACTGCTGCTGCGTAACCTCGGCACCGAAGACGAAAATCTGCGTTTTCAGATCATCAAAATCATCGGTTCAATCGGTGGGCTGGCATTGAACCCGATCATCAGAATTCTTGAATCGGGCAACAAACAGGAACGCCTGTTTCTGCTCGGTGTTCTCCAGAAAATCGCCCCCGACCAGAACCTGATCAATGTGCTAATCAAGCTTCTCGGTGACTGTAACTGGCCGGTGAGAAATGCTGCAGCCAATTGTCTGGTCAATTACGGTGACGCTTCGGTCTCGGCAATCGTCAGAGCCCTTAATGACCCCTCTGACGACGTGCAGTTCTGGTCGCGTAAAGCACTGCTGATGATTGGCCCCAAAGCGGTAATCACACTCAAAAACATTCTCGAAGACGGTACCGAGCCAAACCTGATGCCACATATCGTTTCGGCTCTGCTCTCGATGAACCACCCAGACGCGGTACCGGCGGTAACCAAATTTCTTGAGAACAGCGACGAATTGCGTATTCAAACGGTGTTCGCTTCTGTCCCCGAGATTTCTTCCAAAGATGTGGTCAATACAATTCTCAACCTGCTGACCCACCCCGACGAAAAAGTGGCACGCTGGCTTTCGCAGTTGCTTAAAAAGGCCGAAAACCCGAACCTGCGTCGCACGGTCTTTCTTGGCTTCAGCCATTCAAACGAAACGGTCAGATTTTATGTCTCTGAAGCGGTAGCGAGCTGGAAATCTCTGACCGAAGCAGACGTCAAAGTCGTTGCCAGACAGCTGCAGGTTGAAAAAAACATGAAAAACCTGCGCTCGATCATTTCATGTCTGGCCCGCAACCCTTTCCCGACTTCGGTCAAAGCCGTAGAAGATTTTCTGCAAACCTGCCAGCCGGACATGATGCTTGACCTGATGCTGGAGACAGCATCACATGGCCGACCCGAATTTTTACGCATGCTTGACCAGCTGCTGAACCGCAGATCAGAAGTGATTACCCTCGCAGACGTTGACCGCGTCGGCAAAATTCTCGGGCATGTCTACCACAGCAATCCGGAAGGCCTGGTACAGGGCCTCACTTCGCCGAGCAAAGCCTACCGTTTCTGCTGTATTATCGCCCTTGATTCAATTGAAGACCGGCGCATCGCCTTCTCGATCATGGAAACCCTGATGCCCAATGAAGAGCCCGATGTCATGAAGCGGGCGGTAAAAACCCTGGCGCGCTATTTCTTCCATGAAGATTTCAGACTTAAAGGCGCAGTTACTGACTTCTTTCTCAGTCTCGGCAAACTGATTACCGAGCCTCTGTGCGAGCATATCGAAACGCTCGAAAATGAGATAGACCGTAAGGCCCTTGTCGATATGATAGAGAGCGTCGGTGGTTCGGTAGACCCGGCCCTGCTGCGCCCGAAAGGCGAAGCCAAGGTCGTTCTCTCAGACAATCATCTCGACGAAGTGCTCGAAAAGAGGCGACAGGCTCTCGAAGAGCTCGAAAAATACGACCAGCTCATCAAGGTCAGCCACACTCTCGACCTGTCGATCATGTTCACCGACGTCAAGGGGTATACCGCTTTCAGCAGCAAGGCATCACTCTCGGAAGTCATGTCGATGCTCAAGCAACACGACGAAATTCTCAAACCGGTTTTCGAGAAATACAGCGGCGACGCCCTCAAAAAGATTGGTGATGCGTTTCTGGTGGTATTCGAGAACCATAACAATGCCATACTCGCCGCGATCGAGATTCAGCGCAAGCTGGCCGCCTTCAACCAGACAGTACCCGAAGAACGCCAGCTGGCGATCCGAATTGCCGTCAACAGCGGCTCGGTCATCAGAACCGAAAACGACGTTCTTGGCGACGCGGTCAACCTTGCTTCCCGTCTCGAAGGTGTCGCTGATGCCTTCGAAATCGTCATTTCAGAGAACACCCTGCAGCGCATCAACCGCCAGATCTTCGAGATCGAACCCTATGGCACCCATCAGCTGAAAGGTATCGAAAAGCCGGTAAAATCCTTCAAAATCAAGTGGTAACACACCGATAGCACCAAAAGACAATGGCCTGCCGCGTGATTTCGCAGCAGGCCATTGTCTTTATCCGTTATTCAGCGCTCAGACTCAGCCTTTGGAAGCCGGGCCGGCCGGGCGTGGCGGCTGCGGCACGGGTTTCTCGGGCTTGCTGGTCTCGAAGGCAGGCAAGCCGTAAGCTTTGGCGCTGCCCTTGCCGATTCTTTCTTCGAGACGCTTCTGAAAGTCTTTTTTATCTTCGGCGTGCTTGAGACCATCTTCATAGGTGATCTTTTTGCTGACCACGAGATCTTCGAGACACTGGTCCATGGTGATCATGCCATCACCGCGGCTGGTCTGCATGATCGACAGCAACTGATCGCTCTTGTCTTCTTTGATACAGCGGCGAACCGGCGTTGAGCCAACGAGAACCTCGTAAGCCAGGACGCGGCCGGCCGACAGATAAGCCGGAACCAGGCGCTGCGAAACGATACCCCTGAGAGTACCGGCGAGCTGCATTCTGATTGTTTGCTGCACATCGCCCGGAAACGAACCGACAATACGGTGAATCGACTCGTAGGCATTGATCGTATGCAGGGTCGAAAAGACCAGGTGACCGGTTTCTGAGGCGGCAATGGCAAGACTCATCGTTTCGAGATCGCGCATTTCGCCGACGAGAATGACGTCAGGGTCTTCACGCAAAGCGCTTCGCAGAGCGTTCGAAAACGAAAGGGTATTGGTGCCGAGTTCGCGCTGACTGACGACGCTGCGCTTATGCGGGTGCACAAATTCGATCGGGTCTTCGATGGTAATGATATGATCGTAGCGCATGCGGTTAACGTGGTCGATCATGGCAGCAAGAGTCGTCGACTTACCAGACCCGGTGGCTCCGGTGACGAGAATCAGACCGGCCTTGTGGTTACAGATCTTTTCCATGATCGACTTGTCGATCGACAGTTCATCGAAAGACGGCACCGTATTCGGAATGATACGAAAAACGCCAGCCATACCATTTTTCTGCATGAAGACGTTAACGCGGAAACGGGCGCAGTCAGAGATTTCGTATGAAAAATCGAGTTCCATGCGTTCGTTGAACTCACGCTTCTGGGCATCGTTCATGATCGAAAACAGCAGAAACCGGCTTTTTTCAGGGGTAATGGTTTCGAATGTGGTTCTGACGAGTTCTCCGTGCACTCTTATGCTTGGTGGCAGGCCAATAGAGATATGCAGGTCGGAGCCCTTTTCCTCGTGAAGGTAATAGAGCAGCTCTTTAAGATCTGAGATATTTTCTTTCGCAAATTTACGGCGCAAAACACGGGTTTCTACATTCTCGGGCCGCAATGAGTCGAGAGTTATTTTTTCGTTTTTGAGAACCGCGTCGAGCTGATCTTCGGAAAGTTTCGACACGAGCGAGATCATGCGGTCTTTGTCAACGTCAGATGAGCTGTCAAAAAGATTCAGAAACGAGGTAACGCCAAAGTAGTCGCGGCGTTTGAGAATTTCACGCGACCACCAGGCCATATCTGCGCTGTTATCAAAACAGGCCGCAACCAGTTCTTTCAAGAATGCTTTACGTGGTTGACGAGAAAGGTTTTCGACGATCGTGTGTCTGATTGAAAGATCTTTATCATCGAGTTTGAGCAGCAGCAGCCCGGCGATCAGCTCGAATTTTTGAAGTTTTGAGATGGCTTCGATGGCGCAGGTGCGCACAAGCGTGTTTTTAGAGTTATCGATCAGAAAAAGCAGTGGTCGCAGGGCTTCTTTTGAGCCGATGACGCCGAGGATCCTCAGAACCTGAATTATCAGATCTTCGTCTTCGGTATCGAGGCAGGCCAGCAAAGGATCGACTGCATGTACCCCAAGCTGCACGATGATGCGATGGGCGTAATCCTGAATAAAGATCGATTCGTCCTTGATAAAGGGCAGCAGTTCGGTGATTACCGAAGGGTCGCGCACCTCGCCGAGGGCGGTCAGCAGATAGTATTTGGTGTCCTGGGTTGGCTGACCGAACTTTTCTTGCACCAGCTTAACGACTTCAAGGCCCAGCACTCTGCCAAGCAGGTTCATCATGCTCAATCTGGTGTCTTTGCTGGCCGTCGGAAAAATCGCAAGAACATGCGGCACAACCTCGCGGCCCCAGTTGCTGAGCGCTTTGATCGATTCCTGCCTGACGACCATGGACTCGTCATCTAGGAGGCTCAGCAGGGTTTTCAGAGAATTCTCATTTTTTATTTCACCCAGACCGGCACAGATGTAGGGTTTGAAAACCCCATTGCGGTCTGACTCGAGCATGCGCTGAAACAGCGTAAAGGCTTTTTCGCGCAGAATAAGGGGGATCAGCTTGATACATTCGTATTTCTGCTGGCTCGAACAGCTTTGAAAATATTCCTGGATGATCTGATAGATCGAATCACCCTGTTCTATGAGAGCTCTTTTTGCCTGTTTACGAACTATCCAGCTCGGGTCGCTGATTTTTTCGAGAAAGGCGAGAATAACCTTTTTATCAGGATTTTTCGAGAGCGCTTCAAGCGAAATCTTGCGTATTTCGTCATTTTCGCGGCTGCTGAGAATATCCAGCAGTTCTTCCTGGCGAATGAAGCCAAGTTCTATGAGAATAAAGAAGGCCCAGAATCTGACGGTCATGTCAGAAGACAGTCGCAGAGCCGGCAGAACGTCTTTGAGGATAGTCGGGTAGTTTATGACTATCTGAACGGCTTTTTTCTGAATGCTCTCAAATTTGCTGGCAAGAGCTATCGGCAGGGTTGTCGAAATGACCTTTTTCTGCTTTTCTGAATTCTGCGACTGCAGCAGCGATGCGAGCTTATCCAGGGCATGTTCGTTATCAAGAAAGTCGTGGCTTCTCAGTTTATCCTGTAGACTGAGCAGGATTTCCTCTATCATAAACTGCGTTCCTTGGCTTCTTTAATGTGTGAGTCAAAACAGCTCAGAAAATTATATCAGTTATTCACCATGGATGGGGATTTTTTTTAAAAACTGCACACAGGTAGGCCCGGCAATTTGAGCAGGTGGCGGTTTCCGGTCAGAAACATCGCAGCACCGGCAGCAACAGAACAGCAGTATGCCTGCAACGACATTTCACCGGCCGAATGCGGCAGTTCAAGCGACCGTTTGAGGGCATCTTCATTGAACGGCGCCAGTTCAAAAACATTCTGCCCAAGAATGAATTCTTGAATCCGGTTAAGCTGGGCATGACTGCGGCCCGCCCGCCGCAACACCCAGAATGCCAGGGGAACGGCGAGAACCAGCCCTTCAGCCCTGCCGACAAGGGAAAAAATCTCGGCAGCACCCGGCCCATCGGTCAGCCAGACAAGCAGCGGTTCCGCGTCAAAAGCCAGCAGCCCTTCGCTGAATGAGACCATACGCCCGGCTCTGACCACTTCCGGAGGTTTGACATAGCCTTTCAGAATGCCGCGGCCGGCAACGAACCTCTCGCGCCAGTAAGCTGAACGCTCGCCGTAGCTGATTGAATATACCGCACCACGCCTTTGCGCCAGCCAGGCATCGACATCGGATTCGAGAAATACGGTTTTTCGGCCGGCGTGCCTGGCCAGTGACGAGAACTCCGGGCGATGGTTTGGCGAACTGGGCGATACCCATGCCTGTACCGTGTGACGCGATACGCGGAGTTTTTCGGATATTTCATTGAGAGTCAGAAGTTTTTCACTGCTCATGTCAATATGTTACAATATTTTGCAATATTTTTCAATACGCCAGAAACCCGCATCAGATGCCCACTTTCTTAGACGCGCCGATTTCCGCGAAGCCGTTGCTGATGTTGCCCGACGCACCAACCACAAGCCGATACCGCGATCAGCAGCTGATATAATGGTTCTTTTCGGCTATGCCTTCGATCAGCAAGCAGTTTTTTCCTGACAGCGAGCTTGACCATAGAACAGTTTTCGGTTAACATGACCGAACCAACTTAACTTTTTACGGAAATATTTCGGAGGTACAGTTCAAATGTCTATGGTATCAATGAAAAGCCTGCTTGAAGCAGGTGTACACTTCGGTCACCAGACCAGAAGATGGAACCCGAAGATGGCCAAATACATCTTCACCGCCCGCAACGGCATCTACATCATCGACCTGCAGAAGACCACCAAGCTTCTTGACGAAGCATGTGACTTCATCAAGAGCGTCGTGCGCGAAGGTAAACCGATTCTCTTCGTCAGCACCAAGCGCCAGGCCCAGGAAATCATCAAGCAGGAAGCAGATCGCTGTGGCATGTTTTTTATCAATTACCGCTGGCTCGGCGGCATGCTGACTAACCACGTCACCATCGAAAAACGCATCGCCCGCCTCAAAGAACTCAACGACCTCGTTGACAGCGGCAAAATCGAATCTTACCCGAAAAAAGAAGCCTCTAAAATGCGCAAAGAACGCGAAAAACTTGATCGCGCTCTCGGCGGCATCAAAGATATGAAGGGCATGCCCGGCGCCATCTTTGTCATCGACCCGCACAAAGAAGCAATCGCCGTTGCAGAAGCCAAAAAAGTCGGTATCCCCATAGTTTCTGTCGTTGACACCAACTGTGACCCCGACAACATCGACTTCGTCATCCCCGGCAACGACGACGCAATCAGAGCCGTAAAGCTGGTAACCAGCCTCATCTCTGACTCGGTTCTCGAAGCCCTCGAAGGCAAGTCATTTGGCGAACTCCGCGAAACCACAGAAGTTGAAGCCGGCATGACTGAAGATGTCGATATGGCTTCAGCCCTCGGCATGGTTGCGGGTTCTGACGACGCAGACGAAAAACTCGTTATTGACTAATTAAGCTACAGAAGCGAAAGGTGGAAACTATGCAGATAAGTGCTCAGATGGTAAAAGAGCTTCGTGAAAAAACTAATGCCGGCATGCTGAAATGCAAAGAAGCCCTGGTAGAATGCAATGGCGATTTTGAAGCCGCCGTTGACTACCTCCGCAAGAAGGGCCTTGCCTCAGCCGACAAACGCTCTGGTCGCACCACTTCACAGGGTCTGGTAATTCCGTTGACCACTGCTGACAAGCGCACCGCTGCCATTGTCGAAGTCAACTGTGAAACCGACTTTGTCGCCAGAAACGAAGATTTCGCAGCTTTTGCGAACAAGATCGCGAATCTGGTTCTCAAAACCCCATCTGTAAAAACTGCAGAAGACCTCAACAAGCTGACTGTCGACGGGCAGCCGTTCGAAGAATTTGTTAAGTCAAAAATCGCCACCACCGGCGAAAACATCTCGGTAAGCCGTGCTGAACACCTCACTTTTGCCGCCGGCCAGAATGGTATCTTTGATACCTATATCCACGGTGAAGGCAGCATTGGCGTTCTCATTCAGGTCAAAGCCGAAAATGAAGCCGCCGCGAAAAAATCAGAAGTGGCTCACTACGCTCATGAAGTAGCTCTTCAGGTTGCTGCCATGAATCCAATGGCTTTGTCTTCCGATAACATCACTCAGGAAGTAAAAACCAGAGAACTTAACATTGCCGTCGAAAAAACAAAAGCTGAACTGATTTCAAAAGCCGTTAATAAAGCTCTTGAAAAAGAAAAAATCAATCCGGCTCATGTTGACAGCGAAGACCATATGAAATCCAACATGGAAAAAGGCTGGATTGACCAGGAAACAGTAGACAAAGCTCGCAAAATCATTAAAACGGTTTCTGCTGAGGCTGCCGCTGCCCAGGACGATAAAAAGATTCGCTCAATTGCAGAAGGCAGATTGAACAAATACTTCAAAGAAAATTGTCTCCTTGACCAGGCCTATGTTAAAGATGACAAGAAATCAATCTCTGACCTTACCAATGAAGTATCAAAAGCAATCGGCGCCAAAATAGAGCTGGTCACCTATCGCAGATGGGCCCGCGGTGAAGCCGCAGCCGCCGAAGCCGCTCAGCATGAAAAATCTGCTGAAGCCTCTGCTTAAGGTTAAGTGAAACTCTCTCCGAAGTATCCGTCCGTATGATGTTAGAGACGCCTGCGCCGCAGGCGTCTCTAACCCTGTAAACCCGGTTATAACAGGAAAGAACATGAATCAAGCTTCGTTATCGCCCAGACCCAGATTTACCAGGCCGTTACTCAAGCTCAGCGGCGAAATGTTCGGCGGCAAAGACGGCTACGGCTTCGACCGCAACACCCTCGAAAAATTCGCTGCAGAAGTAAAGACGCTGATCAACGCCGGAATCACTCCTGGTATCGTCATCGGCGGCGGCAACTTTTTCAGGGGCGCCCGTACGACTCTGCCGGCTCTCAAACGCCATCGCGCCGACGCGATCGGCATGCTGGCAACGGTCATGAATGCGATCTGCTTTGCTGAGCACCTTGAAGCCGCCGGGGTAAAAACTGCGGTTTTTTCGGCGATTCCGATGGGCAGTATGGCTCTTGCCTACGATATCGATCTTGCCCGGCGCTATCTCGACGAAGGCATTGTCTGCCTTTATTCGTGCGGCACCGGCAACCCATATTTCAGTACCGACTCGGGTTCGGCACTCAGAGCCATCGAAACCGGCTGCGATGTGCTGATCAAGGGCACAAAAGTAGACGGCGTCTACGACTCTGACCCGGCCAAAAACCCGAATGCCCGTAAATTTGACCAGATCACCTACGAAGAAGTCCTGGCCCGCAATCTTGGCGTCATGGATCTCGTCGCCATCACACTCTGCCGTGACAACCGCATGCCGTTGAAGGTTCTCAACCTCAATGAGCCCGGCATAATGCTGCGCGCCTGCCTCGGTGAAAACACCGGAACTGACGTAATCGAAAGTTAATTTTTTCAGGAGGAACTGCTTCAATGTCTCTCGAATCGATCATCAACGATGCTAAAAACAAAATGCTTCAGTCGATTGAAGTTCTTAAAAAAGATTATTCGACCATGCGCACCTCAAGGGCGACCCCGTCACTTTTGAGCCGCATCACGGTTTCACAATACGGCCAGGAAGTTCCCCTTCAGCACGTCGCTTCAGTTTCTGCCCCGGATCCAAAATCTCTGGTAATCCAGCCCTGGGACAAAACCATGCTCAGCGAAATTGAAAAGGCCATCCAGAAATCTGATCTCGGCCTCAACCCGCAGAATGACGGCAACCTTATCCGTCTGCCGATTCCGCCGCTCACCGAAGAACGCCGCAACGACCTCGTTAAAAACGCCAAGAAAAAGGCTGAAGACTACAAGGTTGCCCTGCGCAACGTCAGAAGAGACGCCAACGACGTTCTCAAAGCCATGGAAAAGAAGAGCGAAATCACTCAGGATGAATGCAAGAAAGCTCTCGACCGCATTCAGAAACTGACTGACGAGTATGTCGACGGCATCCAGAAGGTCTTCGTCGCCAAGGAAAACGAAATTCTCGGAAAATAAAACATGTACAGAATCACTGAAGAATGTGTTTCATGCGGCACCTGTCACCCCGTATGCCCGGTCAAAGCCATTAAAATCGGCTTTCCCTACGTCATCACCAACAAATGCACCAGCTGCGGCAAATGCGCCGAAGTGTGCCCGGTCGATGCCATCGTCAAGGGCGACGACTGAAAAGCGGCCCGCATGACCGAAAACAGAGAAACACTCAGAGCCAGCCTGCTGAAAGAGCTTGACCCGGCAAAGATCCCGGCCCATATCGGCATAATCATGGACGGTAACGGGCGCTGGGCAAAAAGTCGCGGCAAAAGCCGCATTCGCGGTCACCAGGAAGGCGCGCGCCGCGTCAAAACCGTCGTGCGCTTTGCCAACGACCTCGGAGTCAAGCACATCAGCCTCTATGCCTTCTCGGTCGAGAACTGGGCCCGTCCCAGTTTCGAAGTATCGGCACTGATGCGCCTGATAAGGGCCTACATCATCAGAGAACGCAACGATCTGCACGCTGAAGGGGTAAAATTCAGACTGCTTGGCCGTCTTGAAGAGCTTGCCCCCGAAATCGTCCGTCAGGCGCAGATTTCGACTGAGCTGATGCAGAACAACCCGGGTCTGTCGCTGAATCTCTGTATAAATTACGGTGGCCGCGCCGAAATTGTCGACGCGGTCAAAAAGATTATCAACAAAGGCTATAAGGCTGATCAGATAACCGAAGAGCTGATCGCCGCCAATTTATACTGGCCAGAACTCCCCGATGTCGATCTGATGGTGAGAACCAGCGGTGAAATGCGCACCAGCAACTTTCACCTCTGGCGCGGCGCCTATTCGGAGCTGTATTTCACCCCCGTTCTCTGGCCGGATTTTGACGATGTCGAGCTGCTGAAGGCACTTCTTGCCTACCAGAACCGCGAACGGCGTTTTGGCATGATCAGCGAACAGCTCGCAAAAAACTGATATGCTGGCAAGAATACCGGTGCTGTTGCTCGGAATACCCGCCGTCTACGGGCTGCTGGTAGCCGGCGGCGATATGGTCCGTCTGATTTTTCTCGTTGTCATCTGCCTGATGGGGCAATTTGAACTGACCCGCATGCTCGAACGCAAAGAAAAACGCCTGCCACTGGCCGAATGGGCCGGCGCCCTGCTGATCATGTCGGCCGCTCACGTCGGCGGCGAACGCGGGCTGTTGCTTGCATCCGGCCTGGCAAGCGTTCTGCTGATGGCAATGACAGTTCTGCGCGGTCTGCGCGGCGACGGTTGCCGCCGCTTCTGTCACGGGTTGTTCAGCCTGCTGTATCTGCCATTCTGCCTCAGCTTTTTTCTGCTGCTTGGGCGGGCTTACGGCGGCATGACACTTTTTGTGCTTATTGCCTCGATCTGGGCGCTCGATATCGGTGCCTATGCTTTTGGCATGAGTATCCGCGGCCCGCGCCTCGCCCCTAAAATCAGCCCGAATAAAACTGTTTCCGGGGCCGTCGGCGGCGCTTTTTCCTGTATTGCTTTCATCGTTCTGGCGGGCCATTACCAGATGCTGACACTTGCCACCCCGAACCTGCTGGCCCTTGCTTTTTCGGTTGCCATTCTGGGGCAACTTGCCGATTTATTTGAATCGATACTTAAACGCGAGTCCGAAGTTAAAGACTCAGGGGCGCTTCTCGGAGCCCATGGCGGCATACTCGACCGTATAGACAGTATCCTGTTTCTCGGCCCGGTGTGTTATACGGTTTTCATTTTCTAAACTGTCAGGAAAGGTCGTCGGATGTTAGGTTTTCTCTATATCGCAGTAAAAACAATCTTATCAATCAGCTTCGTTCTCGTCAGTATTGCGCTGGTGCATGAACTTGGCCATTACGTCACCGCAAAACTCTCGGGCATCTGGGTTCTGGAATTTGCCATCGGTTTTGGCAACCGGCTCATCAAAAAGCAATGGGGCGAAACTCTCTACTCGCTGCGGCCACTTCCTCTTGGCGGCTTTGTCAGACTTGCCGGTATGGATAACGTCGAGGATGAAGAAAAGAACCTTCCTGAAGGCGAAAAACCAGAGATCGACGAAGACCTGCCACTCGTGCCCGCCGACCACCCGAAAAGCTACCTGAGCCGTCCGGCCTGGGCCAAGATTCTCGTGCTGTCAGCCGGATCGATCATGAACCTGGTCTGGGCGATCGTTCTGTTCATCACCATCTACGCCGTCGCCGGCGGCCCGCTGACCAATATCGCGGTCATGGAAGCCCCGCAGGACAAACCGGCCTATATCGCCGGTATCAGAAGCGGCGATATCATTACTGCCATTGACGGCCAGAAGATCAGCGACTGGAGCGATGGTATCACCATTATCAACAACTCTGCCGGCAAAGAGATCACCCTCAGCATTGCCCGCAATCACCCGATTCGCAAATCTGCGGCCGGCGGTGGCATTCTTAAAGAAGACTTCGCAGTAAACAACGGCACCTACGAAATCCACGATCAGGAGACCCTCTCGATCAAGGTTAAACCTGAAGGCACCATGGGGTCTGCCAAGATCGGTATCGCTCTCGCTCCTAACAACTTCGACTTTCAGGCCCTGCCATTCAGCAAAGCCTGCAGCAAGGGCATCAACGATGGCCTGAGCGTTATCGTTCAGACCGTGGGTGGTCTGTTCAAAATGTTCACTCGCGAAACCCAGGCTGACGTCGCCGGCCCGGTCAAAATCATGAAAATGATCAAGGACCAGTCATCGAAAGGCATTTTCGACCTGCTTTATCTCACTGCCATCCTTTCGGTCAACATCGGCCTGATCAATCTTCTGCCCCTGCCGGTTCTCGATGGCGGCCGCATCGTTTTCGTTCTGCTCGAAATCATGTTCGGATTCATCAACAGACTCGCCGGTCTCAAACTGGCCATTACCCCGAAGGTAGAAGAAACCATTCACTTTGCCGGTATGCTTTTCCTGCTGTCTCTGCTGGTGTTCGTCACCTACAAGGATATCATGAGCTTCTTCTAAAGCCGCAAAAGCAAATCAAAAGCCTCGCCCGATAAAGCGCCGGGGGCTGTCTCACAAAACGTGAAACAGCCCCCGGTTTTCTTTTCTGCTTGTTTAAGCGGTCAGAAGTTAAGCTGGCGGGTGAAAGGGATCTCGACGCCGCCGGCTTTAAGACGAAATTCAGCGGTTCCGGTCAGCTTTACCAGGGCCTTGATGTCATCACCGAAAGTATCAGCCTTGCCCTGCGCACGGTTCAACAAGCCTTTAAGCAAAGGCCCGGCGTTTTTTTCGATAGTTTTCTGCAGGGCCCGGCGGGTCATGATTGAATCGACATTGCAGGCAACCGGCACTATGGCCTCGTGTCCACCCTCGATTGCCAGCTTCGGTGCGGCCTGCATGCCCTTTGCAATCGGGTATTCACTGATATTGAGACTGAAATTCATATTCTGCAGCACTACGCCCATCGGCAGGGAGTTCTTGACCCTGAAGTTAAGCCGGGCTCTGGTGGTTCTGTCAGTCAGGCTTTCGGGATCGAGAAAAGCCCGGTCAATAGTCACCTTTACCCGCTTGCCAACCTCACCCATGAAAGAGTCGAGATTGGCAAAAAAGTAGACCAGACCGACAGAAAATAACACCACACAAATAATAAAAAAAATTACCAGTTTGCGGAAAACTGCAGAAACTTTCGCAGCCCCTTTTTTCACCTTTGCCGCTTTGCCGGCACCCGTTGCCGATGCTGCCTTCGCCGGTTTTTCGGAATGGTCAATCTCTCTTCGGCCGGCGGCGGCGCGCCGATCCGATTTCTGCCGTCGATCCCCTGAACTGTCGTCATCTCGACGGGCGTCTGAATTTCTTCTATCTGCTGCCATATTCATTTTCCAAAAAAAGATTTTGCACAATCAATAAACAGTGGCTATTCTATTACTTAAATTTCAATTTTTCCATTGTTTTATTCAATTTTCAGGGAGATCGTTCTGACCAGTTCGAATCGATGTGAAACATTTCCAGGGCCGCAGCCATGCAATGAGCGGGCGGTGGTTTTTCTGAACGGCGAATGTGATCTTCCTCCTGATTTTTTCAGAAAAAGCTCATTCTATGCCGATTTCGATTTTTTCGCCGCCGACGGCGGGGCCAATATCGCCCTTAAATACGGCATCATCCCGTCACTGGTTCTCGGCGACATGGACTCAATAACAGCTGCTAACCGCCGCAAACTCGAAAAGCTCGCCAGATTTGTGGTCGTTCCCTCAGAAAAAGAAAAAAGCGACGGCCAGCTGCTGATCGAGCATCTGATCGGGCAGGGTTATAACGACATACACCTGTTTGCTGCCACCGGTGGCCGAATCGATCAGACCCTGTTCAACCTGCAGCTGCTGGCTGAATTTCCGCAGTGCCGTATTATTTCAAAAAATGAAGAGACCTGCCTGATATCTTCAGGAACCGCAATCAGTGAACGCTGCGGTTACCGCGTCTCGCTTATTCCACTGACGCCTTCAGTCAAAGGCCTGACACTCGAGGGCTTCAAATACGAACTGAAAAAAGCCGAAATTAAATTTGGTTCTACTCTGACTCTCAGTAATGTTATAATCAGTGAAAATGCAAGAGTCACCTACAACGAGGGAGGACTTCTGCTGGTAATATCCCGCAGACCCGAAGCGAAGGCGGTGCGACAGCCTGCCCGCCTGCAACTGATCAAAGGGAAAAGACCGGCAAAACCTTATGGTCGATAATCACCAGATTGATTATACAGAAAATATTTTCTACCGTACTTTTCCGCAGCACAGCTTTGCAAGCCGCATTGCCCGCTGGGTAAAAGCTTTTTCATACAGTTTCATCGCCCTTTCCGTTTTCAGCATCATTCTCGAGCACCTGCAGCATTACTGCATCACGCCGCCGGGCATGTTTTTCCAGTTTCTGTTTGCCCTGCTGATGGCAGGCATAATTGAAGTCATCTGTATTCAGATGTCAAATGTCAGCGACCACACGGTATTAGACTACACCAAAAATCTGGTCACCGTGATTCAACACCGTTTTATTCTGCGTAAAGTTGTAGTCCTGGCGTCTTTTGAACAGGTAAGGGTCGTTGGCGTGAGCTCACGCCCCCCCACTCTTCTCGGGCACCTGTTTGCCGACCCGCTGAAGCGCTACGCACTGGTAATAATGAATTACCGCAATCATCTCATTCAGATTACCGAATATGAGATGACCCTTGACGATGCGAACGAACTCGCCACGGAACTGGCCAACCGCCACATGCCCTCCGCCCGTTTTATCATGGGCGAACCGGATACCGAGCTGGTGGCTGACGCCCTGACCGGCGATGTAAGCACCAGACCGGTCAAGCACTCCCTTGCAGCAATGATCGACGCAACAATTCTGCCGGCGCTGCAGGCTTTTTGCGCCCTGATGATCACCGCCGCCATTGTCAGTATTTCCATGCTTGCCATCAGCCGCGTTTCGACGCATGCCTTCGATACCGACCTGCTGGTTGCCCACCAGCCGGTCACTCAGCTGTTTCTGAGACCAGTGGCCCGCGTCGACAAAACCGCGACTCAGCAGCAGCCGGGCTTGGAAAACCCCGCATCCGCCACAGTTGTGCTCTCGACCCCGACGGTTGCCACTGATACAATGGCAACCCTGCCCGCTCCCACAGCATCAGAATCTGCGACAGCAGCTGCCGTTACCCACCAGCCAGACTCTGACCCGGCGCTGATTGTGCCGGCCGCATCAGATACCGCAGTAGAGACAGTGCTTTATCAGGCATCTGAAACCGCCAACCCCGAGCCGCCTTCAACTTCAGTCACAGAAAAAGACCCGTCGGCTGCAACCGAATCAGACACTTCGGCAGCGGGCCAGGAACCGGTGCAGACGGCTGCCGGTCAAGCCCCCGAGTCGTCCCCCGAAAGCTCCGAAAAGTCGGTCGCCACGCCGGCCACTACCGATACAATAACTGCTCCGCCAGCAGAAATATTCCGACCGATACCCCAAAAAGCGGGTCAGAGCCGACAGACACAGCAAATTACAGCGACTGAAATGTCTTACGGATTAATTCCGGTCAACGATTCTCTCGCAGTAAGGATTCCAGCCGTTCCAACCGATGCAATGCAGTCATACGGCAGCAAATCCGGTGGGCACACTGCCCCGCCCGTTTCTGTTGCCGCGATGCCCCAGCCATCTGTTTCCCGACCGGCCACAACGACCAGAGAATGTTCGATTCTTGCCGGCTTTGGCCTGCACCCACTGGTTAACCTCGGCGAAATCGACAGCGATCTTGAGGCAACCCTCGGCAAACCCATTGCAACGCAGAAAACCGTAGGCGGAATTCAGAAAATCTACAATGGTTTTACTGTTCTCTCCGATGAGCACGGCAAGGTGGTCAAACAGATAATCATCACCCGTAAAACTGTTAACAAAGACTTCCTCTGTCAGACGCCACAACAGATTGGCGTCGGCAGCCCGCTCGAACTTTTGCGCACCCGCTTTGGCCCGCCGACATTGCTTACCTCAGTGCCCGGCCTGCATTTTCCCGGCCTCGGAATCTCTTTTATTCCAGCACCGTCGATGCCAGACAAAATCGGCGCCATAAAAATCTACCCGATCGGCACAAGGCCCGAATGAGGTAGTTATTCAGCGGTGGGTATGCTATAATCTTGGCCACAGGAGTTTTTCCGATGGCCAGAAACAGTCGCCCCTCAGTTTTGCTGCACACCTGCAAAATGGTTTTTGTGCTGTTCTGGGTCGTACTTTTCAGCTACCCCGCGGCCTGGCACCTGACAACCTCCGACCGCGAATTCAGGCGTTACCACCTCTGGCGCAAAAGCAGCATGCTGGTCGACGAAAAAGTTTACCCGTTCGCCGATTTTCTGCACATGCTCACTTACCCGGTTCACAACGCTGCATTGAAGGGCAAGCCGACAAGAATCGCCAAACTTGCCCCGGCAGCCGAAACCCTGAATTCGCATGATTATTTCAACTTCACACCCCTTGCCTATGCCACCATTAACGGCGATATCGAGATGATGGCCGGGCTTATCGCCTCGGGCGCCAGCCCCGATATGATTCTGCCTGGTGGAACTACTGCACTGCATCAGGCAATGATCAACAAAGATGAAAAAGCTGCCCTTATGCTTCTCGAAAGCGGGGCTCGGGCCGACGTCGCCGATAACGAGGGAAAAACACCTCTGCATATCTGCGTCGGCAACCAGATGTTCAAGGTTTTTCCCTCCTGCCTGCGCGTGGAATTTGACCTGAACAAAAAAGACAACAAAGGCCTCACACCGCTCGATTACGCAATAAAAAAAGGCTCTTACCAGATGGTGATCGACCTCGCCAGAGCCGGTGCCGAACCGATTCACGTTACCGACAGCCGCGATATCAGCATTTCAATTTTTCTCGCACAATGGCAGAAAACCGGTGATTACAAGCACGCTATCGAGCTGGTTGAAGAAAATGCCAGAAAGTATTATAAATCCGGCCCCGATAAACCGGTGCCGGCCGAATTGCCCGTCGATTTTCGCAGCAGGCCATCTTCAAAGAAACCCGGAGACATACCAGATGAAGACTTATAACGAGTTGCTCAAAAAATTGAGAATCTTCAGGCAGGAACGCAACTGGGAAAAGTTCCACAAGCCGAAGGATCTGGCCATGGCGGCAGCCATCGAAGCAGCCGAGCTCATGGAAGAATTCTTATGGAAAAACGAAGAAGAGGTGGTCGCGAAAATCAAACGCGATAAGGAAAAAATCGCCGACGAAATCGCTGACACCGTCGTTTACCTGATGCTGCTCGCCGACGATCTCGAAATCGACATGTATGAGGCGATCGAGCGCAAGATGCAGAAAAACGCCCAGAAATACCCGGTGGAAAAATGCCATGGCAGGGCAACCAAATACACCGACCTCTAAGTCACGGTTCTGAATGCAGAAAAGGCACTATTACATTCTATTACTTTTTATGTCAGCGGCCCTGGCGGTGACCGGCTTTTTCTCGCTGCATCTCGGCACTGTTCCGGTGCCCGTGTCGGCAACTCTCTCGGGCTTTCTGCCCGACGCACAAAACAGCTTCTCCGGCGCCGAACTCGAAACGTTCAAAACTGTCGTCATGCAGATAAGACTGCCGCGCCTGCTGGCTGCGGTTCTTTGCGGCGCCGCTCTCGCCGTTTCCGGTGTTACCTATCAGAGCATGTTTCTCAATCCGCTGGTTTCGCCAGATCTGCTGGGGGTTCTGGCGGGTTCGGCCTTTGGCGCCTCACTTGGTCTGCTTTTTGGCAAAAGCCTTCTGACCGCACACTTGTTTGCTTTTATCGCCGGCATCATTGCGGTCGGTTTTGCGGTTTTTCTGGCCCGCCTTTTTCCGGGTAACCGCCTGATCATGCTGATCATGGGCGGCGTTATCAGCTCTTCCCTTTTTACTTCGCTTTTATCGGTGGTTAAATTTGTTGCCGACCCGCATAATGAGCTGCCTGCCATCGTACATTGGCTTATGGGCGGGTTCTCATCGGTCACCATGCCGGCGGTCTCTGCCGCGGCCCCGTTTCTGATAATTGGTATCACCGTGCTCAATGCCATGAGCAGTTACCTCAACATCCTCAGCATGGGCGAAGAAGAGGCTGCCACTCTCGGCATCAAGGTCTCGACCGTGCGTAACCTGATGATTGCCGTAACGACAATGATCTGCTCGATAACGGTGGCTCTTGGCGGTATGGTCGGCTGGGTCGGCCTGATGATACCGCACATTACCCGTATGATCACCGGCCCCGACAATCGGCAGGTCCTGCCCGCCGCGACTCTGATCGGCGCTCTGTATCTTCTGGTTACCGACATCTTCTGCCGGGCGGCATTCAGCACTGAATTGCCAATCGGCATCATGACCTCACTGATGGGCGTGCCCTTCTTTATTTTCGTTCTCAGCAGAACCTCAGGCAGGTGGAACTGATGCCGGCAATCGCTGTAGAAAACCTGTGCTTTCATTATGACAGCCGCAAACCGGTGCTCGACAATCTGTCTTTCACGATCGAAACGGGCAGCGTCACTTCGATTCTCGGCCCCAACGGCAGCGGTAAAACCACGCTGCTGAAACTTATGCTTGGCCTTAAACAGCCAGTATCCGGCTCAATCATGATTGCCGGGCGCCCGCTCGATCAGATTCCCCTGTCAGAGCGGGCAAAGCTGCTCGCCTATGTGCCGCAGCAGCACAGCCCGATTTTTTCTTATAAATCTCTCGATGTTGCAGCAATGGGGCGGGTACCACATGCCGGCATTTTCTGCAGCCTCAAAAAGGCTGACCTCGAAATTGCCCGGCAGAACATGGCCCGCCTCGGCATCGAACACCTGGCCGACCGGCCATATACCGAAATCAGTGGCGGCGAACAGCAGCTGGTTCTGATTGCCCGTGCCCTCAGCCAGGGGGCCGGCATTCTGATTCTCGACGAACCGGTAGCCGGGCTTGACTATGGTAATCAGCTGCTGCTGCTGAAACATCTGCGCAATCTTGCCGGCAGCGGCATAACCTGCATAAAAACCACTCACTACCCGGAACACGCTCTCTGGACATCAGACCAGGCGATTTTTATCAAGAACGGCCGGGTCGCCGCCTGCGGCAGCTCAGAAAAAATCATCAATTCAGAAATGCTGCAACAGATTTACGGCGCAAAAATAAATGTCATAGAAACAAACGCAGGTGCGTATAAAATACGCACCTGCGTTCCGGAATTCTAATCAGTAAAGAGTCAGCGACCGGTCATGACCTCACGTTCATGATCGTAAAACACGTCGTCACTGGAGGCACTCTTATTGGTCATCGGGTAGAGCGAGCGAATGTTGCCACCCATGGTGTAGAGCTGCCAGTTGAATTCCTGGCCGTTAACGCTGGCGTTAAAGGTCAGGGCGCCTGGAACGCTGCCCATGCTGCGGGCAGTTTCGATGGCGATATGGCCGAGAGCGAGCAGAGCCTGCACTGAATGGCCGTTAGAGAAGCCTCCCTTGGGCTTTTTGGCTTCGGGAAGTGGACCATCTCCGTCGGCATCCCAGACGAAGCTGCCGGTATAAATTTTCTGGTTGCCTACACCGGCCATAACCGAAAGCACGTCGGCGCGGTTGCGGCGTTCTGCATCGTAAAATCTGTACCACCAGTGAAAACCACTGACCTTCGAGCCTTTGACTTCGCCGGCGATTACATGTTCAAAGCCGAGGCCTGAACCGAACCAGTTGCTCTTGAGGTCTGCCATTGTGGTATTGGTAACCTTGAGGGCATGCAGGATGACCGGGTCATTTTTGAGGGTCGCGAGGAAAGCGTCGATGTCTTTATCGAGGCGGCTGGCATCATTAGTGCCGGCCTTGGGGTTGAATTTTTCACAGAGAGCCAGAGCGTTTTTGTAAGAAACCGGAATCTCGCCGGCGTAATCTTTGAAAAGCTGGCCTTTATTTGATTTTTCGTTCTTTTCGACTTTGATTGCATCACGATCAAGGCCGGTGATCGGAGCGGTGCGTTCGAGAATCTGTTTGCGGATTTCGGTTACATTGCGTGAAGAACCGTAGGCCGAAAAAAGAATCGGGCTGCCGTTGTTGGCAATTGCTTCGGCTCTGCTGACCGCAGCTTTGAAGTCGTGATCGGATTCGATCAGGCCGGCAACAATGCTGTTTTCGAGGGTCTGTCTGAGGCCTGCATCTTCAATGGTGGCAAGCTGATCATGGAAAGCGCTCAGACGCTCGCTGGCGGCGTTCTGTGCATGAAGTGGGGTTAACAGACCCGCAACAAGGAAAATAACGGAAAGTAGTCTCTTACGCATTTCTGCTCCTTACTCGATACTCAATACTTTTACGAGACAGAATACAAACTTGATACTAAAGTGGCGACCATCGTCGCCTTACTCAATACGATACTTTTTACAGTCTAACCCATAAATATAGAACTGACAATAGCGATTACAAATCTTTTTTTATTTTTTCGTACACCGGATTTATGGACCGGTCAGGGCACCGCTGCTTACAGGTGTAGAGGCCCCTGCGGCCATGCCTGAGCCCAGAAACATCGCACGCCAGGTATTTATTTCGGCCCGGTCCCGGTCAGATATGAACTCGGGGCGCAATGAAACGGGTTTAAGAACTCGTTCATAAAAGCCCTGCAAACCATCCGCCAGAATGTACACATTTTTAAAGCCGGCGGCATTGAGCACAGCCCAGGCCTGCCCCGGGTGAGTAGCACCATTCGAATAAAGCACGATGCGGTCAAAGCGGCGGTACCTTTCGAGACCGGCAACCAGTGATGACAATGGCTGGTGGGCCGCGCCCGGAATGTGCCATTCATCGAATTCTTCACGGGTTCGCACGTCAATCAGGGCGATTTTTTTCTGCCCGGCCAGTTTTTCGCGGGCAAAAATTTCGGGTTCGATGTGATCCTGACCCGTTTCAATCTTAAGCAGAATCTCTTCTGAAGAAGCCGTGGCAAAGCGCACAGAATCGATGGGGAACTTGTCGAGAAGGAGATTTCCACAGGCTGACAACAGAATTATTACCGAGAAAACCCACAGACCATTGCTTCTGCTGGCCACGAGGGTAAACTTGAACTTTTCTTCGATCAGCTCAGAGAACCAGAAGGCGATAACCGCAATAACCGTCAGAACCAGACCGAACTGCGCAAAAGTCATGCCGGCCAGTTCATAAATGAAGCTTCTGCCCATGTCTTCCATGGTATAAAGGGGCTCGAGAATGCCGAAGAAGTCATTGAAAAGAAAACTGCCGATCATGGCACCGACAAGAAAAATCAGG
>Ga0208939_1000552_pt1 | contig 30262 bp, 28 predicted proteins | sample AD_STIC12_MetaG_FD_184437 | JGI IMG/M metagenome (GOLD analysis project Ga0208939, IMG submission 184437) | Active sludge microbial communities of municipal wastewater-treating anaerobic digesters from USA - AD_STIC12_MetaG (SPAdes) (version 2) | ecosystem: Engineered > Bioreactor > Anaerobic >...
TGTTACTGCCGCCGACGTACCTATCTCAAATCGCATCCAGATCCGATCCGCTTGGAATAAAAAATAAAGGACAGTAAGACAATAAAGCCATCGCCATGACTTGACGGCCCCCATAGAAGGGCTGGAATGGTCGCAGACCTTCCAGCCGTTTCTCGGCGGGAAGGTCTCGTTCCTCAACCATTCCCGCCCTACAAAAAACTACAAAAACAGCCATCGCCGTATCCGGGTTTAAATGTAGGGCTGGAACGGTCGCAGTCCTTCCAGCCGTTTTCCGGCGGGAAGGTTTCGTCCCTCAACCATTCCCGCCCTACAAAAGCAGCCGGTTGGATTGTAGGGCTGGAACGGTCGCAGACCTGCCAGCCGCTCCCGGCGGGAAGGGTTCATCCCTCAACCATTCCCGCCCTACAAAAGCCCGACAAAATCAGCGAAATTGTTGGGTGTCCCAACGCGGAACTCAGGTCCACCCGCACGCCATAGCACGGCGCAAAAGCGCGACGGGTTTCGGCTGCCGATCAGTCGGATGGTTGCGGCAAACGGTGCTGCCGGCGAAGTTGCCCGCAGGCGGCATTCACATCTTTGCCCTTGGATTCACGCAGCGTGACGGATACCCCGCGGGCGGCCAAGGTCTGCTGAAATTGCTCAATGGCCACGCGCGTTGGCGCTTCGCCGGCAAACTCCGGAACCGGGCTCAATGGGATCAAATTCACGCGGCAGGAAAACGGTCGCAAATGCTTGGCCAATTCCTCCGCGTCGCGCGCGGAGTCGTTGACTCCGCGAATCAACGTATATTCAAATGTGACGAAGCGTTTGGTTGCCGCGGTGTAGTCCCGGCAGGCGGCCAGCAGCTCAGTCAACGGATATTTATTTTCGATGGGCATCAGTTGCCGGCGCAGTTCATGGTTGACCGCGTGGAGCGAGACTGACAACTCCACTTGCAACCCCTCGCCCGCCAGCCGCCGAATGCCCGGAATCACGCCGCTGGTGCTGATGGTGATGCGGCGCGCGCCGATGTTCAGCCCGTCCGGGTGATTCAAAATGCGAATGGATTTGAGTACTTCGTCATAGTTGTCGAAGGGTTCGCCCATGCCCATGTACACCACATTGTCCGGCCGGCGGCCCGTAGCTGCCATGACCAGTTGAAACTGGCCGACGATTTCGCCTGCTGACAGACTGCGCGCAAAGCCGCCCTTGGCGCTGGCGCAAAACGCGCAGCCCATCCGGCAGCCCACCTGCGTGGAAAGGCAAACGGTAGTCCAATCGCGGGCGGGAATCAGCACGGTTTCGACGCATTCGCCATCGTCCAGCCCGCCCAGCCATTTGCGCGTGCCGCCGGCATCCGCCGTTTCCTTGATGATGCGGATCGGTTCGGGCGTGTGCGTGGCCGCCAGCGCGGATTTCCAAGCCGCCGGCAAGTTACCCATCTGCTCCCACCGGGTGGCCCCGCGCACCTGGACCCATTGCCAAAGCTGCTTGGCCCGAAACGCCGGCTGGCCCGCCGCCAGTGCCAGCGCTTGCAGCTCTTCGGGCCATAATCCTTGCAGGGCGGTTTTCATTTGGCGGGCCAGCATAGCGCATCCGCACCCGCCGCGCCATTTTTCTTCCCGTGCTGAAGATCACGGCAGGCGCGGCGATGGAGCCGGATGATCTCCCCGCCACCAAGTTTCCGCAAATGCGCTACTGATTGATGTGCACGACCTGCGCGGGAGGGAAGCCGTTGAACCAGGTGGATGAAGCATGGCTGTAGGCGCCGATGTTCGGGCTGTACACCAGATCGCCCAATTCCAGTTCCGGCAGCGGCTCGGCGAGGCTGATCGTGTCCAACGCGTCGCAGGTGGGCCCGAAAACCGCGCACAATTGCGTGGGTCCCTTCCGGAAGGCCTTCACCGGGTACTTGCAATGGTCGAAGAGGATGCCCGAAAACGTATGGTACACGCCATCATTGATGTAGTAGCAGCGTTTGCCGTTGCGGTCGGCCTTGCCGATGACTTCCGCCACCAGAGTGCAAGCGGTGGCCACCAGGAAGCGGCCCGGCTCGGCCAGGATTTCCATGTCGGGCGGGAACAGCCGCGTGAACTCCGCGCGCAGCGTCCGGGCCAAGTCCCGGAATGGCCGCACATGCGCATCGTATGGCGCCGGGAACCCGCCGCCAATGTCGAGAATCCGCACCTGCCGGTGCCCACGCGACCATGCCTCTTTCATCACGCTATCGGCGAGGGCAAGGGCTTGGATGTAGTTTTGGAAATTCGTGCATTGGCTGCCGACATGAAAGCTAAGGCCTTCCACTGTCAGGCCGGCAGCGGCCGCCGCCTCGATGAGGTTGACAGCCTCGCCCGGGGGGGCGCCGAATTTCGAGGCCAGTTCCACCACCGAGCCGGTATTGGGCACGCTGAGGCGCAGAATCAAGCCGGCGTCGGGAGCGTATTGGCGGATTTTGTGCACCTCCGCCAAATTATCGTACGTCACCAATGGTTTGTACGGGTTCAGCTCCTCGAGCGTGCGCTTGTCCTTGATTGGATTGGCATAAATGATTTTGTCCCAGATGAAGTCCTGCTGTTTTTTGGGCGGCCAGTCCTTGATGTTGTCCACCACGGTGCGGAATTCCGCAATGGAGGCGACATCGAAGCTCGCGCCGGCGCGATAGAACGTGCGGACGATCTCGGGCAAGGAATTCGCCTTGACGGCGAAATAAGGCTGTACGCGCGGCAGTTGTTGGCGAAACGTCGCCAGATTCTTGCGCAAGATGGCGTGATCCACCACAAAGAGCGGCGTGCCGTGCTGCCGGGCCAGGCGTTTGAGCAAAGCGGGCGAGGCCATGGGTTCAACCTTGGCGCGGGGCATCGGGATTATTGGCAAAAAAGACGCGCGTCAGCCGCTTCATCATGGCGCCCCGCTGGTCGTAGAGCCGTTTCAGCTTGCGCGGCTTCCGTTGCGCCAGCGCGTAATGCGTCAGCAAGGGCAGGCCGACGGTGGAGTCGAGATAGGCCACGACGGCATCGGGTAGTTGGTTCGGGTCCACCTTGCCCCAACTGACGGCCTCGGAAGGCGTCGCCCCGGAGAGGCCGCCGGTATCGGGCCGCGCGTCGGTGAATTGCAGAAAATAGTCATGACCGACCTCGGGAATGCGGAGCACTTCCTGGATTTGCGGTTCGGTCTGGAGCGTAAAGTTCTTGGGCGAGCCGCCGCCCACCAACACCACGCCGGTTTTTTTGCGGCGCTGCTTGGCATCCAGCACGATGGCCGTGCTTTCGTTGACGTCAATGCTGGGGTTGATCCGCAGTTTGTTGCCGCACAACTCCACGCCGGCGATGTTCATGCCGATGGTCGAATCGCCGGGCGATGAACAAAAGCAAGGCACGCCGGCGCGGTAGGCCGCGGCCAGGATGGAAGCGTCCTGCCGGCCGGTCTGCTCCTCGAATTGCGCGCAATAGCGGCCAAGCAGATAGTGCAATTCCGCTGTGCCCATCTCTTTTTGAAATTCCGGCTGCACAAGCATCTGGCGTAGCACGTCGTCGGTGCGCATCAACACGTCGTTATAGTCGAGGAAGATGTCGTAAATGCGCACAACGCCCAAGCGGCGCAGTTCGGGATCCCGGACGGCGGCCGAACCCTTCCAGAGGGGCAGGTTCATCGCGTGGTGCATGTCGTGGTAGAGATTGGCGCCAGTGGATACGATCCAATCCACGAAGCCGGCCTTAATCAGCGGCACCACGGCCGCCGAACCCAGACCAGCCGGAGTCAGCGCGCCGGCCAAACTCATGCCGACCGTCACGTCATCGCGGGCCAGCATCTTCTCGGTGAACAGGCGGCAGCCTTCCTGCAGTCGCGCGGCATTATAGGCCAGAAACGTGTGGTTGATCAGGTCGGGCAGCGACTCCCGGCCGGTAATCGGCGAAGGCAGAATGCGCTTGCCGCTTAGGAATCGCTTCTTGCCCGCCGCAAACTGGTGCGGGTATTGGCTGACGAATTTTTTGGGCAATTTGATCGTGCTCATTTTGGGTTCTCCTTGGCAGGTTTCAATGTTGGCGGGACGGTCGCTGATATAAGGCTTGGACGATGATGTTGTGCACCAATTTGGCGGCGAGGAAATCCGGCCCCTTCATACCCGGGAGCGGCGCCAGTTCCACCACATCGCAGACCGGCAAAGATGCGGCCTCGCGGCAAACCACGCGCACCACGGCCATGATATCCGCCCAAGACAATCCCCCAGGCTCGGGCGTGCCGACTGCCGGCATGATGCTCGGGTCAAGGCCATCCAAGTCCACCGTCAGATAGACCGTCCGCCCGCGCACGTAAGCGGCCAGATCATTCAACCAGCCGCGGTCCGCCAACGCCTCCTCCGCGAAGACGGTATGCACGCGGTCGGTGCTGCGGCGGAAATGTTCTTCGCCGGCCGACAAATTACGAATGCCGATCTGGAAAAGCGGGGAGACTTCCGCGATGCGCCGCGCGGCGCAGGCGTGGCTGTAGCGGCTGCCTTCGTATTCCTCCCGCAAATCGGCATGCGCATCCACATGCACCGTCACAAAATCCCGGATGCCGGCCCGGACCATGCCGCGGGCGATGCCGCCTGAAATCGAGTGTTCGCCACCCAGCGCCACCAATAACTCCGGCGCCGGGGAGCCGGTGAGAATTCCCGCCACGGCTTCGTCAATGGCATTCACCATGGCTTCCGGCGAACGATGGTCCAGCCCCAGCGGTGGCAGCGTATGGATGCCAATGGCCAGTGCCGGCTCGGTGTTGAATTCGCGGTCGAACCACTCCACTTGGCGGGAGGCCGCGATGATGGCGGCCGGCCCCTCGCGCGTCCCGGCGCCGTAGGAGGTGGTGCCCTCGTAGGGAATGGGCAAAACCCAGGCGCGGGCCCGCTCGGGGGTAGTCGCCTCGGCCGGCAATCCCAGGAAATTCCATGGCGATTGGAAACGGCTCAAATCCGTCATGTCGGCGCTCCGTGGTTTGGGTGGTGGGGGTTCATGGTTTGGCGAACCGGCCCGCGCGCCGGCGAAAACCGCCGGCGCCGGCAACCGGTTCAGGTTTCAAAATAGGTGTAGCCGCGCAATCCATTTTCATAGGCATCGAGAATTTCCCGCCGTTCCGTCGCGGAAATCCGTTTTTGGCGAACGGCTTCCTCAGCCAGCTCGCGGAACCGCGCCAACAACCCCTGCGGATTATATTCCACATAGCTGAGTACATCGCCGACGCTATCCCCATCGAATTCCTCCGCGTAGGTAATCTCGCCGGCGTCATCCACATGGATGCTGGCCACATTGGTATCGCCAAACAAGTTGTGCAAGTCACCCAGGGTCTCCTGATAGGCACCCACCAGGAAAATCGCCAGAATGTAGTCTTCATCCGGGCCAACGCCATGCACCGGCAGCGCGCCACGGTTGTCGGGCATGCTGACAAAGTGGTCAATCTTGCCGTCACAGTCGCAGGTAATGTCCGAGAGCACCGCCAGCCGGGTGGGTTTTTCGTTGAGCCGCTGGATGGGCATCACCGGGAAAAGCTGGTCAATGGCCCAACTGTCGGGCAGCGATTGGAAGATGCTGAAGTTGCAATAATAGATGTCAGCCATGAGTTCTTCGAGATCGCGCATGTCATCGGGCACAAAGCGCAACTTGGGCACCTCGGCTTTGATGCGCGTGAGAATGTGCCAGAAAAGACGATCAGCCACCGCGTGCTGGCGCAAGGTGATGTCGCCATGCTTGAAGGCCTTCTGGATTTCCTCGCGGTAAAAAATGGCGTCGTTGTAGAATTCCCCGAGGTTGCGCGTGCGCAGATTGGCGGCCACTTCCATCAGGTTGCGGATGGGTTCCGGAATCGGTTTGGGCAACGGCTTTGGGGGATCGGGCACTTCAATGGCACGGGTGTTGAGCACGTTGACCAGCAGCACCGAATAATAGCCAACCAACGCGCGGCCGGATTCGCTGATCAAGACCGGATGCGGCACGCCGGACTTGTCGCAAATGTCCATCACGCCTTCGACGACATCGGCCGCATATTCGGCCACATCGTAGTTGGCACTGCTGGCGCAATTGCACCGGGAACCGTCATAATCAATGGCGAGGCCGCCGCCGATATCGAGAATGCCCATCTTGGCGCCTTCCTTCACCAAACCGGTGTAGTATTGGGCGGCTTCGCGCACGGCCTCGCGAATTTCCCGGATGTTGGGCACCTGCGAGCCGAGATGGTAATGCACCAATTCGAGGCAATCGAGCATTTCCAACTCGCGCAGCCGGTCCACCGCGGCGATCACTTGCGGCGGCGTCAGGCCGAAGACGCTCCCCTCGCCCCCTGATTCCGCCCACTTGCCGCCAACGGAACTAGCCAGCTTGACGCGAATGCCAATGCGGGGCCGGATGTTTTGTTTGGCCGCGCGCTCCAGCAGCAGGTCCAATTCCCCCGGCATCTCCAGCACCAGAATCGTCTGCAAACCCATCTTCAGCGAGAACAGCGCCAGATCAATGAATTCCGCGTCCTTATAGCCGTTGCAAATGATGTAGGCCGCGGGATCATGCAAGTAACCCAGCGCGGCGATCAGTTCCGCCTTCGATCCTGCTTCCAAGCCATGGTGAAATGGCGCGCCCAGCCGGACCACATCCGCCACTGTTTGATGTTGTTGATTGACCTTGATGGGATACACGCCGCGATAACTCCCGGCATAACCGGAGTCGGCAATCGCTTTGGCAAAGGCCTCGTTGATGGCACGAATGCGCGCCGCCAGCAAATCACTGAATCGCAGCAACACCGGCAGACTGAACCCACGTTGGTACAGCCCCCGCACAATGTCATGAAACTTGACGCTGACCGGTCCCTGTTCGTTTTGCAGTTTGACCGCGGCATAACCATCCTCGGTAATGTGGAAATAGCCGTTGCCCCACGCTTCCACGCCATACAATTCGCTACTGCGAATGTTGTCCCAGCCATCCAACGCTTCCGTCAATCCGCGCGACATCTTGATCCGTTCTCCTCGATCACGGTTTATTTGGTCAGATTCCACAGGCCCTGTGGTTCATGTCTGGGCGAAAAAGTGCGGCAAACATTTCGCCAACGCAATAGCAAATCAATGCCAAACGCATTTTTTTTAGGGCGGAGTTGTCGGGCCTGAGGGGTTGCAGTACCTTTCGCTGGTGACACCGGCTACAAAGCACACTATATTTCCTTCATTCGCAACATGATGAGCCTACTACACGCATGGAATCGGTCATGGTTGACCGCCCCGGAGCCGCAGCCGAACGGACGGCCCGCATGAACAGCCCTGCGCCCGCCTGGCCCGGCATTGGTGAACTCCGGCAGCAGATCGAAGCTGAGTTGGAAGCCACCTTGTCCAACTGCCCGCAAACGGAAGTCATGCGTGCGGCGCGTTACGTGACGCAGGGCGGCGGCCAACGCTGGCGGGGGGCGCTGGCGGTGGCCGCGGGCGCAATCTTTCAACCCGATGCCCTCGCCGCCACGTTGCCATTGGCCGCCGCGCTGGAAATCATGCACGCCGCCTCGCTGGTGGTGGACGATTTGCCTTCCATGGATCATGCCCAAACCCGTCGCGGCAAGCCCTGCGTGCATTTGGTGTTTCCGCCGTGGGTCGTGGATATGCTCCCCGCGTTTCTGGTAAACTTGGCCTATCATGTCGCCGCCCAAAACACCCGGGTTCCTACGGAGAACCGGCTGCGCTGCCTCCTCCTACTGGGCGAAATGGGAATGAACTTGGCACAGGGACAGGAACTCGATCTCGCACTGACCGGCCAAGAGGCCACACTCGCGCAAGTGGTCAACTGCCATACCCTAAAGAGCGGTTCGCTCTTTGCCGCAGCCACCGCCGGCGGAGCATTGCTATGTGGCGCCAGCGATGATGATGCCGCAACATTACGTAATGCCGGAATGAAATTGGGCCTCACGTACCAAATCATGGACGACCTCGCGGATAGCGATAACGAACAAGCGGATGTCGCCGGCAAAAGCGGCATTTGGACCTGCTGCACCCCGCAGGAAGCCCGCGCACTGGCCGCCGAGCAACTGGCTGCGGCGCTATCCCTGCTGACTCCTTTTGGGCCGCCCGCGACAGCGCTACGCGCCCTGACCGCCGAAATCTTTTCCGGCCCCCGCCACCTCCCCGCCTAGCCCCTGCCGAAGAAGCAGAGTTCAGAGGTCAAAGGTCAGACGGGAACAAAAATAAAAATATTCCAAACCCAAAAAATCTCCCCGCCCGTTGAATATTTTTTCACAGTGTGGAAAAGTTTTTTCCACAGCGTGGAACAATCGGGCCGGCTCATTGCCGATTGAAGTAGTGTTTTTTGGGCAACAACTATCATGCGGGACGGCACTGAACGGTAAAACCCAATAATTATCAATCAGATTACGAAGTAAAAAAGTGAGTGGTTCACTGCGTCTTTTTACCCTTCCGTGGCGAGGTCAGGCGGTGGGCGGGGATGCGGGTGCACAGGCATCGTTGCTATGGGCGGTGGCAAACCAAGCGGCAATGAAAAGAATCAGGAAGACAAAATCAATGACTGCGAAGGGCACCCACATTCCGGGAATGTTGGCGTGCCACCAATGCCAGCCAATAACGCTGCAATAGGACACTTTCAACAACATCCCATACGGGATCAAGTTGCGGTTCTGCCAGGGCCGGCGCGCAATGGCGGCAAACATCAGCGCAAACACCAGCAGCAGCGCGGCCGGGAATTGGATGTAGCCCCAGTGATTGGGCGGCGCGACTTTGTAGGCCGCAAACAGGCGCTCCCCAGCCACCAGGAATGAGCCGCCCAACAAGCCGTCATACAACGCTGCGATGCTGAACACCGTGCGCATACAGGTTTTTCTGCCCATGATTTTCCTCCATTTAGGTTTTGCGCCCGCGCCGCAGTTGGCGGAACCGCTCCCGGCGGCGACGGGTAAACTCTTCACCGTATAAACGTACCACCAACTTGTGGAAACCGTCATGCAATTCTTGGCGGGTCATGTTGGCGGGTTCGTAATTGATGTCGAACAACGTGCACTTGCGCCAGTTGCGCGGCTCCAGCAGGCGACCCTCGCGCGCGAGGCGGGCGTAAAGCGGGGTGCCGGGAAATGGTGTTTGGATGGTCACTTGCACCTCGTAGAGCCCGGACGAGTCCACGAAATCAAAAACTTGGTCGAAAATAGCCGGCCCGTGGCCATCGAGGCCAATCACGAAGCAGCCATTGACCGTAATGCCGTGCTCCTGAATGGTCTGAATGGCTTCGCGATACTGCGGCAGGCGGCGCGCTTTCCAGTTGGAGTGCTGTTCAAGACCTTGCAGGCCGTCGGCCACGGGACTTTCCAAGCCAACCAGCACTTGCGCGCAGCCGGTTTCGCGCATCAGCGTAAGCAACTCCGGATTCTGGGCCACGGCCAAATCGGTTTCTGCGAACCAGCGGAGCCCCTGCCCCTTCAATGCCGGCAACAAGTCCAGCCAGTAGGCGTGATGGACAAAGCTGTTGTCATCCGCGAACTCAATGAACGGCTGCGGCCAGATTTCCTTGATTCGCGCAATCTCTGCCAGCACCTTGGCCGCAGGTTTTTGTTTGTAGCGCTCGGTCAGGATCACCGAGCTGGCGCAAAACTCGCAGCGGTGTGGGCAACCGCGGCTGGTTTGCACCGTCAGACGGTTATATTTTTCGATGGCCAGCAATTCAAACGCGGGCAGCGGCGCATCGGCCATGTTGAAATCGTCCGGCGCGGCGCGATAAATCGGTTGCAGCGCGCCGCGTGCGGCGTCCGCCAGCACGCGCGGCCATGTGGCTTCGCCCTCGCCCACCACGGCGGTGGCGCCGCAGGCCGTAGCTTCTTCGGGGAGCGCCGTCACGTGCGGCCCGCCCAGCACTACGGCCACCCCCGCCGCACGCAACCGCCGCGCCAATTCATAGGCCTCGTCCATTTGCGCGCTATACGAAGAAATCGCCGCCAAATCCAAGCCCGCGGGCAAGGCCTCCAGTTGGTGAACATCCGGCACTTCGTAATAGCTGACATGGTGCTGTCGGGGCGTCATCCCGGCCAGTGTCAGCAGTCCCAAACTGGGCAATGAAGCGATGGTCTTGCTGCGCTCCACAAAACCGGGCAGCGTAAGCCCCAGTTTGAGCAACTCCGCGTCGCAGACGCGGATGCCACTCATGGCAAACAGGCCGATATTCATCCTGCCACCAACCGCCACGCGAAACCAATCAGGCCGACCATTGCGGCCAGCGCCGGAATAAAGAATAAATGGCGAAAAGGCTTTTTCCATGCCGCCAGAAAGCACACCGCCGGCATGCCGACCGCCGCCACCAACAGCAAATGAGAAATCCACGTAAGACCATCCGTCAGGCCCAATGCCCGAACAGTCAGACCAAAGAACAAATTAAGTATTCCAATACCAAATAAGGCGATGTGCCCCAGCCGCAACATGCGGCGTGGCCATGAGGCGTAGCCACCCAGCCAGTTTGGATCATGGAAAAAGAGACCGATGACCGCCCCCGCCACGCAGCCCAGCGCAAATCCTACCCACCCGGCCTGAATATTGATCATCATGGCGCTGCGCTGCCTCCTGTTCAGCTTGTGGGGCGAGTATAGCCCGCTGGCGGGTGATGTCAAAGCATGGAACGGGGCACGCCTGAGTTCCGCATTCGTACGCCCGGTTATTTCACTGATTTTGTGTGGCCCAACCGGAAGCGCAGGTCAGAACTCGCCGCGGATATCCACCTGGGCGACGTAGCCGCGCAAAATCTCGGCATAGGCCCGCAGAGTGGCGGCGCTGGTTTCCGGCATGGCGCGGCAAGCCGGATCGGGTAGTTCCTCCCGCGGGATGAACGCTTGCAGCACGTGGCGCTGCGCGCCCTGCACCCACGCGCCAATAGCGTGTATATGTTCGGGGCTGTGCCAAGCTTCGATCACCGTGGTGCGGAATTCATAATTCCTGGCCTGCGCCTGAATCAGGCGGATGGATTCCGTTAGCGCGGCGATGTTCTGAAAGCCGGTGCGCGCGGGATAGTCCGCCGGCGCGAATTTGACATCCATCGCCACATAATCCACCAGCGGCAGCAGCCGGGCCAAGACCTCTGGTCGCGAACCGTTGGTGTCCAACTTGCGCAGGAAGCCCCATTCACGTAGCTGCTCCACCAGCCGGAAAACTCCGGGATGCAGCGTCGGCTCCCCACCCGTGATGACGGCGCCGGTCACCCAGTTATCCCGATGTCTGCGGCTGAGTTGTTCCACTTCGGCCCACGGCAGCCCGCGCGCATCCGCGCGACCCATCAATTGAGCGTTATGGCAAAAACCGCAGGTGAAATTGCAACCCGTCAGAAAAAAAACAGCGGCCAGTTGGCCGGGATAATCCACCAGCGAGGCGTTTTGTAAAATACCATAGACGGGTGACAACGCGGCGGTCGGTGATTCGGCGGCGGGCTCAGATGCCTTGTTGATTCCCGGCGGCATCATGGCGGGCAACGGCTCAAAGACTCTTGGCCTGCCGCAAGACCGCTTCGATCATCTTGGGCGAAATCACGCCGCGACCGGTCGCGGAATAATCGGTTTGAATCCCCACCCACGTGTAAAGCGCGCTGGCGCCAACAGGCGGCGTCATAGCGCCGGGCGTCGGATTGGGCAATGGCTCTTGGACACCCGTCACCGGATTGGCCTTGGACACGTAAAAACCCGGGACACGCTGGGGATTCAAGCACTCGGCTTCGCAGAACTCCACGAGGCCATTTTCGGTTTCGAGGTCGTGATAGACTTTTTCAAAATCCGCCCATTCGGCTTCTTGGAGCAAATCATCCAAGCGGCCATTAAGCGTGTGGCACTTGTCGCAAGCCGGTTTGCCAAACACATGCACTTGGTAGGTCTTGGCCATGGTTCAAGCCTCCACCGGTTGCGGCGCGGGGCAAGCCGCGGGCATTGTTTGGGACGCGACGGGCGACGCGGCTTCCACCGCATAGATGCCGCGTTGTCGTGCGGGCAGTTCGCCCTCGCGCTTGCTCTTGTTCCAGTTGTTGATCTTGCTGAAGTAGCCCACCACGCGGGTTTCGCCTTCCACGTGCGCGGAGCCGCACGCGGTGCAGCGCTCCTTCAGGCCGCGCATGTTGTGGCCGCAATCGAGGCAATAGGTGAACTCCGGCGAGAGCGTCACTTGGGCTGACTGCGTGCGGAAGAAAGTCTCGCGCATCAGGGTCTCGATGGCCTGCGGCGAAGGCCGTTCTTCGCCAATGAACGCGTGCGTGATGGCGCCGCTTTCAATGAGGCTGTGGAAACGCGCCTGCTTGCGGATGCGCTCCACCAGCGATACCGGGGCATCGGCGGACAGATGCACACTGTTGGTGTAGTACGCCACATCTTCGCTGCCACCTTTATATACTTGCAGAGCCTCGTCGCGGTAATACACCAGGTCGGCCTTGGCCAGCCGGCGCGCCGCGCTCTCGGCGGGCGACTCTTCCAACGTCAGCTTCATCTTGTGTTTCACGGAAAGTTTCTTGCAGCGCAGGAACATGTGGGCCACGAGCTTTTCGCCCAAACGCATGGCTTCTTCGCTTTCGTGGAACTCCTGGCCCGTCAGGAAGCGCACGGCATCATTCACGCCAATGAGGCCGATGATGTAGGTGGCCTTGTCGAGCTCCACATACGGCTTGCCATCGCAAGCCGGCTTGCCGATTTGCCACAGCGGGAAGCCCGGGCCGCTGATCATTTCCGCGATGCGGTTGCGCTTTTGCTCGTGCGCCTTCACGCAGAGGTCCATCATCTTGTCCACCTCGGCCACCAGCCCCTCAAACGTGCGCTCGCCGGCGCGTGCCGCGCGGTACATGCACTGCGGGATGTTGATGGTCACATTCTGGAATCCGCAAAACCGCATGCTTTCGGGGTGCCGCAGCATGTAGTTGTCCTGGATGGTCGTGCGCAGCCGACAACAGGCGGACAGTGTCACCTCGTCGCGGTCGAAAATGAAATAGACCGAGCCATTGCGGCTGGCCACTTCACAAGCGCGCTGGAAGATGGCCAACTGCGCCGGGTCGGTGAAGGTTTCGGCGCTGACGTGGAAATCGCACTTGGGGAACTCAAATACGTGGCCGTTGGCGTCGCCGGCCTCCCAGACATTGAGGAGGGCGCGGGTCAGTTCGCGGGCCTCTTCTTCGTAATCGCCATAGGTCAGCAGGCGTTCGCCACGGGCGGCAAGCGCCTCGGCCACATCGGCGGCATAGCGCTGGCCGTGGCGGGGATCGGGCTCTTCGCGCAGGACGCAGCGGCGCGTGCCGTCGTCATCCGTCACATACAGCTCCATCAACCGGTTGCCGTTGGCATCCAGCTCGTCGCGAATGACCTCCTCCAGCCGCGCGATGGTGCCGTCGGCGCGTTGCAGCATGTAGCGCCCGTGCGGGCCAACCGCCGGCACATCCTTCAAGTAAGCCGGCACGCCGGTGTGAATGTTGAAGTCGAGGAAGATGGTCTGCCCACCGCGTGAGAACGCATTTTGCGCCCCGCCAAAAATCAGGCCCTGCGCCACTTGATGGATTTCCTTGGCGCTCTTGCCGCGCAGGTACGGCGCAAACATGATGTTGATGTAAGCCAGCCCGAGGGCGCCCGCATAGTTCGCCTGCATGGAAGCCACAAACGTATGAAGGTGGCCAGTCAGCACGTGCGCGCTGGAGGCCGGTGCGCTTTCGTTGTTCAGGTTGTTCAGCCCGCGTAGGCCGTACTTCTTGATGTATTCCACCGAGTGCGACGAGCAATACACCCGGTGCGGATAACCCAGATCGTGCAAGTGCAGTGCGCCCGTGTTGTGCGCGTTTTTCAGGTCGGCGGAAAAGATAGTGTCCAGCGCCCACTGCTTCAACACCAGCTCCGCAAGGGCCAACTGCACTGCCTCGGGGTTGTTGTTGACGATGTTGCTGTTTTCCTGGCTCTTGGCATACATCAGCCGGTCCACAAACTGCCGCGAAACGCCATAGACCGAGAGGTCGCGCAACTGATGCCGGTAACCGCGCAGGGCAAGCTCGTTGTTGAGCAACTCGCGCACCAGCGTGCTATCCACGCTGCCCATACCACTGGCGATCACTTGGTTCTCAACGGTCTTGGCAATGTTCAGCGCCACCTCTTCATTCAAATCGGTGTGCCGCAGCAACGAGTCCACCAGCTCCTTGCGATCCCACGGCAGCGTGTGGCCGTGCACCACCGACTCCACCAGCAACATACTGGCGTCAGTCAAATCCACGGGCTTGCCACTGGCGGCCTTTTGCTGGCTGCGCACCCGGATGCGCTCGCGTGCCAATTGGCGATGCTTGCGGAAGCGTTTATAGGCCGCAACAATCGGCGCATAGCCTTGCTCGGCCAGCACAATCTCGATCAGATCCTGCATATCTTCGATGTGCGGAATGCGGCGACCATGTTCATCGGGCGACACATGATATTCGCTGCGCGGATCGGACAACTGTTGAATCACCAGATCAGCCATTTGCTCGGGCATGGTTTCGCCCACTTCCACGTGGTCGCGGCGGCGCACCTCATCAGCAGCGCGGAAGATTGCCAACACGATCTTGTCCCGGCGGAACGGCACCACCATGCCATCGCGCTTGCGGAACCCGTCGAATACGATCGCTTCAGTCTTGTTCATGCTCCTGCGCTCCTTTTCACCGCTCCACAAAATCATAACGGAACAGGCAACCCGCAGTTGCCTTGCTCCGTTTGATTTTCTGTGTAGCCCAAGGGCCATGCGTCAACAACCCATAAAGCCCCCATCCAGCCAAATAATCATTATAGCACAACAACTTGTGGTTGTTAGTTGTCAAGGCAACTATATTCTGTTATTTTGTGGCCGTAATCGTTTAGTTATCAACAGGTTACGGGCCGCAAGTCCGGGGCTTTTGCCCCTTGGGCAAATCCACTCCAAAACCGGCCGTTTTCTGCCCCAAAAACAAGCTCGGGCAAGGCTGCAAAAACCCGGACCGCCCACCGGAATTATCCCCACGATCAGCTGTCGAAAACCTTCTAGCCGTTAGCGGCGAGATGGTGGTGTTCCGCAATCATTCTCGCCCTTCATGAGCCACCGGATTGGATTGGAGGGGTGGAGTTTTCGGGCTATCCGCGTCTGGCCGGATCGAACCAGCTCACTTTTCTTTGTGCGGGGACGTTCAGCTTCCCCACACTGCATTGTTTTAGCTGTTTCGTTAGCTGGGCGGGGTGAAGCGGATTTTGCCGGCGCGAGCGTGGCCGTCGAGGCCTTCCACCTGCCCCATGATTTCGATGAGCGGCAGGGTCTCCAAGAGATCAGCGCGGGTGAAAGCAATGACGCTGGAGCGCTTGCGGAAAGAATCCACGGAGAGCCCCGAGAAAAACGCAGCGGTGCCACCGGTGGGCAGCACGTGGCTTGGGCCGGCCACAAAATCGCCGGCACTTTCCGGTGTCCAAGGGCCAACGAAAATCGCGCCGGCATTTTTGACTTTCTGCAGCCAGCGGCGCGGCTCCTTGGTCATGATTTCCAGATGCTCCGGCGCGAACCGGTTGATGAGGTCCATGCCGGTATCCAGCGTATCGGCTACCACGAACATTGCGCCGGCGGCAGCAGCTACTTCGATGGCTGCCCGGCGAGAGAGCGACTCAATCTGTCGTTGCATTTCCGCCAGCACCTTGGAGGCCATGCTCATGTAGGGCGTCACCAGCAGGGCCTTTTCGTGGCCGGTGCCGTGTTCCAATTGCGAAATCAGATCGGCCGCGACGTGCGCCGGCACGGCGGTTTCGTCGGCCAGCACGGCGATTTCGCTGGGGCCGGCCACCATGTCGAGGTCCACATCGCCATACACCAGCTTTTTGGCGGCGGTGACATACGGGCCGCCGGGGCCAACAATTTTCTGTACCTTGCGGATGGTGTTGGTGCCGTAGGCCATCGCACCGATGGCCTGGATGCCGCCAATACGGTAAATCTCGGTGGCGCCGGCCACTTCGAGCGCGTGCAGCAGATAAGGGTTGACCTTGCCTTGCTTGTCGCACGGGGTGCAGGCCACGATCTCCGGCACGCCGGCCACCTTGGCCAGCGAGAGGCTCATCAGCGCGGTGGAGACCAGCGGCGCGGCGCCGCCGGGGATATAGGCGCCGACGCGCGCCAGCGGCGTGAACCGCTCGCCGAGCACGCCGCCCTTGGGCGAGGCCATGCTCCAATCCTTGCGCATGCCGGCCTTGCCAAACCGCACGATGCGCGTGAAAATTTCCGCCGCGCTGCGCTTGAACACAAGGTCCACCTCGGCAGAGGCGGCAAGGACTTCCTCGCGCGGCACCGCAAACTTGGCCACTGGCAACTGCAAGCCGTTGAATTCCTTGGTGTACTTCTGCACCGCCCGGTCGCCGGTGGCGCGGATGTCCGCCAGCACGCGGCGCGCCGTTTCCTCGGCCTTGGGATCAAACGCAGGCCGCAACAAAAACTTCTCCAGCTCCGGCAGCTCTTTGTGGGGTGAAAATTTTACAATGGGGATGGTCAGGCTCATGGTCAACCTCGCTTCAAAAACTTCGGGTGCTTTCGTTCATCGTGCCACATTTTTCGCATTCGGCCATCGGAATGTTCCGGTGGTCCAGATAGACATGCCCGCACCCTGTGCAACGGAACACGAAGGGCGCCACGCGGTGGCGCGGGACATGCCGGTACCTGCGCACGGAATAGTATAGCGTGATCAAGAAGATCAGCGCCAGATGGCTGACGAAAATAACGGCGAGCCAATCGGGCAGTGGGAGCGGAATCATGGCTCCGCTCCCGTGGCGGGGCCGGGCCGCACCCACGCCACCGTGCCCATTCGCGGGGCATTGGGTTCCAGCAGCCGCCACGCGCTGACCGAACGCAGCAGCCGCTGATCCAAGGCCGGCCAGCCGCTGCTTTCATCCAGCAGGACGGCACGCGGCGTGCCGCGTTCATCGAACTGCAATTCCACCCGCGCGCGCCATGCGGCGTTGGTCCAGTCGTCAAAGTTCAGGTCAATGCCCGCAAACAACCGCGACTCCCATCCCGGTGAAAAAAGGAGGCGCGCGGACTCGCGCGTGGCGCGGCGCTTGGTCAACACTCCGCCGGCGGCGGCGCCATCATCCGCGCGCGGCAACTGCCAGCCCCATTCGTCGGCGCTGGATTCCACAACCGGCTCCGGCAACAGATAGGCATAGGCCGGGCGCTCCATGTGCACCGGGGGCAGCAGCTCCACCTTTTCCCGGCGCAAGGCATGCGTGAAACCGGCGGGCGTGGACAACGCAAACGCTGCCGGGGTGTAGAGCGTACGGATATCCCATGCGGCGGGCGGCGTGGCGCGCCACCACGTCATGCACGTTGGCGCGGGGCGTTCGGGTCCCGCCGGCGTCGGCGCCAAGCGAAACAGCAGCGCCATCCCGCCCAGCCAAAACGCCACAAAAACGCCGGCCCAGCGCCAGCCGGTGCGGCAAAACACCTGCCAGCGGCGGGCGGCGGCGGAATGGGAGCGCAGCTTCGGCATGCCCCATGCCCTATGGCGCCACCGGCGGCGGACGCGTGGCCAGAACCACATTCTGGATGCCGGCTTCGGCAGCCAGGGCATACACCTGCATCAAGGTGCCATACGGGGTGCCCTCGTCCGCCTCAACCAGCAGCGCCGAATCGGCCGGCTCATCGCTGCTCTTGGCCAACGCCGCGCCCAAGTCGGCCAACTCCATCTTCTCGTCGTTGTAAAAGATCAGGCCGCCTTGCGCCAGCGTCAGCACCCGCGCGCCATAGGGCGCGCCGCCGGTGAATGGCGCGGTGGGCAGCTCCACCCGCACCCCCGGTTGCAAAATGAAGCGCGACGACAAAAACATGAACATCATCACCAGCGCCATCACGTTGAGCAGCGCAGTGACTTCGATGGGCCCCACGGCGCGCCGGAAGCGCCCTTTAAAGCGCCGACGCACGCTGCGAAATTGCAGTTGGATGGGCTGGTCCGGGATTCTCATGCCGGCGGGGCCTCCCGGTTGCGCTTCCACTGGCGCATAAACGTGAGCAACGCCGAGGCCGAGCGCTCCATATCCAGCAAAATGGACTCCACACGCGACACCAGGAGATTGTAACCCGCGTACGCGAGGATGGCGATAATCAAGCTCAACGCGGTGGCGGCCAGCGCGTACCAGAGCCCGCCCGTCAGGTCGGCCGACTGCACCAGCGGCGCGGCTTCCTTGGCCGCCAACAGCATTTGCATCATGCCCAAGACCGTGCCCAGAAGCCCGATCAGCGGGGTAATGCGCGCCAGCGTGGCCAGCCAGCCCAACCCGCGTTCCATGCGCGGGATTTCCTCCAAACCGGCATCCTCGATGGCGCGGCCGATTTTCTCCAAGCTGTCGTCATGGTTGAGCACGGCGGCCAGCGCGAGGCGGGCCACCGGCCCGGGGGCATCCTCGCAAAGCGCGGCCGCCTCCACGATGTTATCGCGGTTGAGGACGTTGTAAATCCCCTTGAGGAAGTCGTCCGCCGGGATTTGCGCACGGTGCAGATTGAACAGGCGTTCAAAGAACACCAGCAGGGCAAAAACGCCGCATGCCAGCAGCAACCCGATCACCAAGCCACCGTTCACCAATACATTCCACATGGTCTGTTTCTCCGTCCGTTGCTCCCAATGGGAAGTGGTGGGCCAGTCTATGCCGCCCCCCCCCGCCCGCTCAATCACAAAATCGGCCGCGCGAGCACGATGCCGCACCATTCGCCATCGCCATCGCGCCGGATTTCCCGGGCGCCCAACCGCATGAAAGCATCCGCCACGGAATCGCCCTCGAACTCGCGAATCCCGGTCAGGATCAGCCGCTTTTTGGTGGCCTGCCAGAGGTCGGCCGCCGCTGTTAGCAAAACACTCGTCAAAATATTGGCGCACACCAAGTCCGCCGGCTGCCGGCACCAGCCCGTTTGCAGGATATCGGCCTGATAAAACCGGATGCGGCCCTTGGGCAAGCGGTTCAGAACGGCATTTTCCCGGCTTTGGGTCACGCAGACCGGATCAAAATCAAAACCCGCCACCTTGGGGACGCCCAATTTGGCGGCGGCAATGGCCAAAATACCGCTGCCGGTCCCGGCATCCAGCATGGAGCGCGGCTTGATCTCGACGCAGGCCCGCTCGACCTCCTCCAAACAGAAGCGGGTGGTGAAATGGTCGCCGGTGCCGAAGCTCAACCCCGGCTCTATCCTTATATTGAGTCGCTTCTGGTCGGGAACCTTCTCCCAAATCGGTACGGTTCGCAGCCGTTGGCCAACATCCTGAATCTTGAAATGATGCCGCCAAAATGTGGTCCAATCCTTCTCATGGCAGGGCATGGCTTGGGCGGCGGATTTGGCAAATCGGGCCGGGATTTTCCGCCGATGGGTCCGGGCTTTGGCGGGGGTAGCAAAAAATATTTTCACCACGGTTTGGGCCCCGCCGGGCTTTTCAAAGGCCACGGGTTCGGTTCCCCATACCTCTCGGACCCAGTCGCAAAATAATTCTGCATCTACATTGGGCAGAACAAGTTCCAACTGTCCGATGGTTTTCATTCGCCAGCCAGTATGCCTTGTGGCCCGGCCCCTGACAAGTCCGGATCAAGGATGGGAACAATGTTAGGCGGGCGGGAAAATTGACAATTTGACTTGCGCGGAGAGGCTTTACGTGTATCGTTTTACCTGACGATATGAAACCGATCAAGTCCAGCCGTATATGGATCGTTTGGGTGGCCATTTTGGCGTTTCCTCTGGGGGGCACCGCCTTCCGGCCCGCCCCACCCGCCCGCCTGATGACCACCGCTCCGGCGGAATCCGCCCCCGAAATGGCCGCCGCGGAGACCGTGGAGGCTTTAGACCTCGCCATGGCGGCGGCGGATGAAGAACTGGCCCTGCGAAACGCCCAGTTACTGGTGGATGCCATCATTCAAATTGAATCCAATGGCAATCCGCGGATGGTGGGCCGGCATGGGGAGCGCGGCTTGATGCAAATCCGCGCTGGCACATGGCGGGATATGACCACCCGGCTTTTTGGCCGCCCCCTCCCCTTTGACCGCGCCTTCGAACCCGAGCTGAACCGGCGCGTGGGGACAGCCTATCTGGCCTATTTGCAAGAAATGCTCCTGCCACAGCAGGCAGCGTGGAAATCGGATGAGCGCTCGCTGCTGCTTGCGGCCTATAATGCCGGTCCGGGAGCGCTGCGGCAAACCCACTACAACTTGGCCCAGATGCCCCGCCAAACCCGTGACTACGTGGCCCGCGCCAGCGCCTTGCACGATGTCTATACCTCCGACATCGCCCAAGCAGATACCCGCGAACTCGCCGCGGCCCTGTAGCCCCCCCGCCCCGCAGGGTCAGTCAAAATACATCGCGACGTCAAGGCAGTCGAACGAGCCGTTGCACCAGCGCACTTGCAGGATGGTCAGCCGGCCATCCAGCACATCCACATCCGCCGCCCAAGCGCGACGGGTGTCCTCGGCATCCAGCACAACGCGGTAAAGCCCCGGCGGCAAGTCGAAGTAGCGGATGTGCCCGCTGCGAATGCTGTCCAGATATTTTCCTTCCACAAAAATCTGCACGCGCCCGCCGGAGATGTTGTCCACCACAATGGTCCCCTGCCCGGCCGGCGGGTCGTGGTCATAGTCGTCATCATCGTGACAACCATTGCCCAACGCGCACACCGCCGCCAGCGCCAACACGCCCAGCCACTTGTTCAAAATCCGGTTTTGCCATTTCATGACGCGCTCCCTGTTTAGCAGCCGAAGCCAGCATACACCCTGCCGCGCGGCTTGCCAATCCCGCTTCGCGCGCGAAACGGGGCGCCATCGCCATTTTCTATTATTGCCCGCCACGCGGCTGTTGGCATAGAATCCCGCCCGAATTATGGAAGTGGCGGACCAAGGGCCCGCAGCAAAACGGAAGGATACATTCCCATGGAACAGATTAAATTAGGTCTGCCAAAAGGTAGTTTGCAAGAAAGCACGTTTGCGTTGATGAAGAAAGCCGGCTGGACGTTCAAAGTCGGCGCGCGGTCATACATGCCGTCGGTCAATGATCCGGCCATCAGCGCGCGGCTGATCCGGCCGCAGGAAATTCCGCGGTATGTCGAGTTGGGGCTGCTGGATGCCGGGCTGACGGGCTACGACTGGATTTACGAAAACGGCGCGGATGTGGTGGAAGTGGCGGAGCTGTGCTACTCCAAGGCCACCAGCAACCCGGTGCGTTGGGTGGTGGCGGTGCCAAACGATTCGCCCATCCAAACCGTCAAGGACCTGCAAGGCAAGCGCATCGCTACCGAGGCGGTCGGCCTCACCCGCCGCTATCTCTCCGAACACGGCGTGACGGCGGAGATCGAGTTCTCCTGGGGCGCCACCGAAGTGAAGGCGCCAGAGCTGGTGGATGCCATTGTGGAACTGACTGAAACAGGTTCCTCGCTGCGTGCCAACCAACTGCGGATTGTGGACACCGTGCTCACGTCCACCACGCGGCTCATTGCCAACAAGGACACCTGGGCCGACGCTGAAAAGCGCGCCAAGATTGAGCAAATGGCCATGCTGCTGACCGGCGCGCTCAACGCCGAAAACAAGGTGCTGCTCAAGATGAACGCCAAGAAGGGCGACGTTCCCGCCGTGTGCGGAGTGCTGCCGGCGCTGCACGCGCCCACGGTCAATTCGCTGGGCGATCCAAGCTGGGTGGCCATCGAAACCGTGGTGGATGAAGCCATCGTGCGCGAAATCATCCCGCGCCTGAAAATGGCCGGCGCCTCCGGGATTATTGAACTTGCTTTGAACAAAGTCGTGCCGTAAATACAACCGGCAATCTAACAAGGAGTAACCATGGGTTCGGTCAAAAAGAAACGCCGCCTCAAGATGGCCAAGCACAAGCGCCGCAAACGGCTGCGTGCGGATCGCCACAAGAAGAAGTAGTGCGGGATACCCCATGCGGGCGGCCAGTATAGTTGGCATTTGCCGCAGTCGCTTCGCACTCGGGTGTCTCGCCATCGGCTTGGCGGTCGGTTGCCGGTCGCCGCAAGGCCCTCCTCCCGAACCGGGGGGAGGGCTTATTGCGTACCGTGATTCCCTCTCTCCGGAGCAGGAGCGCACCGCGAAAATCCATGCCCTTTTCGCGCAGGCGGTCCACCACACCCACGCCGACGAGTTTGCCGAGGCCGCGGAATTGTACCGTCAGGCCCTTGCGCTTTCGCCCACCAACGAAGTACTGGTGGTGCGCCTGGCGGATACGATGCGCGTGCTGCATCAGAACGACGAGGCGCTCGCCCTCGTGGAACATTTCGTGGAGCAAAACCCCGCGGCGGAAACTGCCATGTTCTGGTTGGCGCTGTTTTACAAGCAGGCCAACGAAACCTCACGCGGCATCGAACTGCTGCGCCGCTTGACGCGCCTGCATCCCACCCTGCCGGCGGGCTGGCTCCAATTGGCCTCGCTCACCGCGCGCGAAAACGATACCAACGCCGTGGAAAGTATCCTGCGGGAAGGCATCACCAAAGCCAAACCGCCCACCCCCCTCCGCCGGCAATTGTTGCGCCTCGAACTAATCCGCTACGTCGGCGCCAAGGATGATGGCGAACGCAAAGCCTCCCGCGAGCGCGCGGTGGAGTTGCTCAACCAGATCATCGCGGCCGTGCCCGGCGACTTCGAGGCATTGGCCGCCCTCGGCGAGCTGCTGACGGAAGCCAACGACTACAAGGCCGCCAGCGAAATCTTCGAAACCCTCACCCGCCGTCAGCCCGCCGTCACCGAGAATTGGGAAAAGCTCGCCGGGTTGTATTTGCTGCTGGGCGAACGGGAACGCGCCATCGCCACGCTGGAACAGGTGGCGCACAAATTGGACCTCCCGCCTGACGCGCACTATTCGCTCGGCAATTTATACCGGGATGCCAAGGATTATACGAATGCCGCTGTCCAATATAAACAGGCTGCGGAAGCCTCGCCACACACGCCGCAAATGTGGGTCATGTGGGCGCTCATGTATAGCGAGTCCGAGCCGGACAAGACCTTCGAAATCCTCAACCGGGCGCTGGAGTTGAATCCGAAGAGCGCCCAAATCATGGAAATTACTGCGGCGCTTTATCAGCAAAACGCAAAATTTGCCGAAGCCGCCAAATGGCTGCAAAAGCTCCATGAGCTTGTTGAAAGCGAACAGGCCACCGAGCCCCCCAGCCAGTATTTTTACTTTAATTTTGCGTTGGTCTGCACCCATCTGCGTCGCACCGAGGAAGCGGCCCAATGGCTGCAACAGGCGGTCGAGCAGGACCCCGCTTTTCTCCCGGCCTATGTGCAAGAAAGTTTTGGCGCCACTGCCAGCTATCGGCAGCGCGCGCTCCAAGTGTTGCGTGCGCTGGCCAAACGGCCGACCACCTTTTCCGCCGAGGCGCACTTGCACCTGGGCAATATGTATGCATTCCTTGAGCGCAACAAAGCGGCAGTGGCCGAATATGACAAAGTCCTCGCCATTGTTGCCGCCGATCCGCTGCAAGAAGGAATCCTCAACGCGCAGTTTTATTTTTGGTACGGCGTGGTGCTGGACGAGACCGGCCAGACCGAGCGCGCCATCCCCATGTTTGAGCGTTGCCTGGAAAAAGATTCCTCATTCGCCAACGCGCACAATTACCTCGCTTATACGTGGGCCGTGCGCAATGAGCGCTTGGATGAAGCCTTGCGCCATATCCAAATCGCGCTGGCCATGGAACCGGAGAATGCCGCCTTTTTGGATACACTGGGCTGGGTCTATTTCAAGCAAGGCCAATATGCCGACGCGCTCAAACTCTTGGAAAAAGCCAACGAGTTGCGCCCCCACGACCCGGAAATCGAGGACCACCTCACCCAAACACGGGAAAAGTTGGCGGCCCCCGCCGGCAAATAACTTTCCACCTCGTGCGCGCGCCCCGCAAAGCGTTTATTTTGGCCGCCGGCCTGGGTACGCGTTTACGCCCGCTGACCCTTACAACGCCCAAGCCCATGCTGCCGCTTTGGGATCGCCCCATGCTCGCGCGAACGCTCGCGATGCTCGCCGATTGGGGCGTCCAGCAGGTGCTCATCAATTTGCATCATGCGCCCGGCCCCATCCTGAACTATCTCGCCAGCCAACCGTTCCCGCAACTGCGCATTACTGCAGTGTTCGAGCCCACCATCTTGGGCACCGGCGGCGCGCTGCGCAACGCGCGCTGGTTTTTGGATGAACCGTGCTGGCTGCTCAACGCGGATATTGTGGCCCACGTCTCCCCCCGGCCGCTGCTCCGCGTTTGGCACAAGGAACGCCCGCTGGCCGCGTGCTGGCTCACGGATGCCGCCGGTCCCAAAACGGTGCGCTGCGCGGATGGCTGGATTCAGGATTTTCATCGCCCGCAAGATGGTCAGGCCACGTTTTGCGGCCTGCAACTGCTGGATCAACGCATCTTGCCCTTCATTGCGCCGGAAGGTTTCGATACCATCATTGCCGCCTACCAACGCGCGCAGCAACAAGGCCACCGTATTGCGGGGGTTTGCGTGCCCGGTTCCTTCTGGGCCGATATCGGCACCCCCGCGCAATACGTCCAAGCCCACCGCGATACCGCCGGCTTGTTTGGCCGCGCCGGTGAGCCCTTCAACCTGCCCGCAGCCGCAACGTTTTCCTCGCCGGAGCAAAAGTGCCTGCGCATCACTGTGGACCACCCGGTGACGGTCTTGCCGCCGCGCGGTTCCAACCGCGAGTTTTTCAAGGTTCCGGATTTGCCGGGAATTAGCGGCCCCGCGTTGGTGATTCGTTGGTCGCCTGAGCGCCCCGAAAACAAGCTGTATGCCGGCCACACCGTGTTTTTGCAGAAACTGGGCATTCCCGTGCCGCGCCTGTTGCTGAATGCGCCGCGCGCACGCCTGCTGGCGATGGAATTCATCGGCCCCGACACGCTTGAATCCCGTTTACCCCGCCTGACGCCCACGCAAGCGCTCCGTTTGTATCGCCAAGTGCTGACCATCACCTTGCGCTTGCACACGCGCGGGCTGGCCGTGGCGCGGCGCATCCGGCGCCCGCTCATGCCCGGCTTTACTCCCCAGCTCTACGCATGGGAACACGATTATTTCATTCAACACGTCATGCGCGAGCTGCTGCGCGCATCGGCTTCACGCTGCGCGAAGGTTGCCGATGAACTGCGGACCGTCGCCAACTTGTTGGCGGCCTCGCCGCAAGCGTTGATCCATCGCGATTGGCAATCCAGCAATATCCTCCTGCGCGGGAATGGCCCAGTCATGATTGACTATCAAGGAATGCGCCGCGGGCCCATCGCCTATGACCTCGCCAGCCTGCTTTGCGACCCCTACGCCAATTTGCCCGCCGCCTGGCAGCAAAGACTGCTGGCTTTTTATGTGCGCCGGCATCCGCAAGGACGCGCCATTCAAGCCGCTTTTCCCGCTGCCGCCGTGCAACGCCTGGGCCAGGCCTTGGGCGCGTATGTGGTGCTGTCTGCCAAGCCGGGCATGGCCCATTTCCGCCGGCATATTCCCACCGCCGCCGCCCAAATGCTACGCGCGCTGTCCACGCTCACGATGCCGGAGCTGGCCGCCGTCAGCGCGGAGTTGGCCGCTTACGTTCCCTGACGCTGCGCCTCGCGCAAGCGGCGGCGCAGCGTGGTGTTGCGTCGACCGGCTTCCGCGTTACGCACCGCCAAGCCCACGGCTTTGGTGGTGCCCACCAGCACCACCAACTGCTTGCCGCGCGTGATGCCGGTATAGAGCAAATTGCGTTGCAGCATCACGTAGTGCTGGGTATGCAAGGGCAGCACCACGCACGGATACTCGCTGCCCTGGCTCTTGTGCACCGTCACGGCGTACGCCGGGGTCAGTTCATCCAACTCCTGAAAATCGTAGGCCACCTGCCGGTCGTCATACCGTACCAGCACCTCTTGCTCGGCGGCATCCACTTTCACGATGGTGCCAACATCGCCGTTGAATACGTCCTTGTCGTAATTGTTTTCCGTCTGCATGACCCGGTCGCGCTCGCGGTATTTCCACCCGTAGCGCTCCACTTCCCGGCCCTGCGGATTGAGCGCGGCCTGCATGGCCGCGTTCAAATTGCGCGCCCCAAGCTCGCCTTTTTGCATCGGCGTCAAAATCTGCACGTCGCGCAACGGTTGCAGCCGAAACCGCCGTGGAATGGCCTCGCAAACCAATTTGCGGATCAGCTCCACCCCGTGCGCCGGCGTCTCAGCGCTGACAAAATAAAAGTCGCTATGCCCGGCCAACGCCTCATCCTTGCCCGGCAGCACCGGCATCTGGCCGGAATTGACGCGGTGCGCGTTGCGCACAATTTGGCTGCCATCGCTTTGTCGGAAAATTTCCGTCAACCGGAACACGGGGATGGTGTTGGACTCGATGATATCGCGTAGCACGCAGCCGGGGCCGACGGATGGCAGTTGGTCCACATCGCCCACCAGAATCAGCAGGCCGTGGCGCGGCACGGCGCGGAACAAATGCACCGCCAGTTGGATGTCAATCATGCTCGTTTCATCCACGATCAACACATCGGTTTCCAAGGGCGACTTGGCGTTATAGCGAAAGCGCCCGCTGCCGGGTTCATAGGCCAGCATCCGGTGGATGGTCTTGGCTTCCATCCCGGAAAGTTCCGTCATCCGCTTGGCGGCCCGCCCCGTCGGCGCGCAGAGCATCAGCCGTAGTTTTTTGGCCGCCAACACCTTGACCAACGATTGCACCAGCGTCGTTTTGCCCACGCCCGGCCCGCCGGTAATCACCAGCACCTTGTTTTGGAATGCGCCCTGAAACGCCGCCACCTGCCCCGGCGCCAATTCCATGCCAAGTTGCTTTTGCACCCACTCCACCGCTGCCGGCAAATTGATCTGGGGGCACGGATGTGCGCCTTGACTGATTTCCGCCAACCGCGCGGCCACTTCGCGCTCCGCCAAATCCAACGCCGCCAAATAAATCCATGTTTCGTTGTCTTCGCCCGGCCCCACCGTCAATGTGCCGTTTTCCAATTCGATGCGCAGCGCCTCTTCCATGGTGCCTTGCGGAATCCCCAGCATCTCTGCCGCGCGGGCCAGCAAGGGATCGCGCGGATACGCACAATGCCCTTGGTTCGATAGCTCCAGTAACACATACGTCAAACCTGCCCGCGCGCGCAAAATGGAGTCTTTTGCAATGCCCAGCCGCTCCGCAATTTGGTCGGCAATCTTGAAGCCGATGCCGTGAATGTCGCGCGCCAAGCAGTACGGATCGAGGCGCACCTTGTTGATCGCCTCCTCGCCATAAGTCTTGTAAATCCGGAATGCCCGCCCGGTGCTCACCCCGTGCGCAAACAAAAAGGACATGATTTCGCGAATCGTTTTTTGTGCCTTCCACGATTCCTTGATTTGCTGCCGCCGCAGTGGCCCGATGCCGTCCACGCGCTCCAGCTCGGCGGACCGGTTTTCAATCACATCCAGCACCCCCATGCCAAACGCATCCACCAGCTTCTTCGCGTACACGGGCCCGATGCCTTTGATCAATCCCGATCCAAGAAATTTTTCGATACCCGCTAGCGAATTGGGCACCACCGCTTCCAGATGCGCGGCTTGAAACTGCCGGCCATGCTTGCGGTCAATGTGCCATTTGCCCTCGGCTTTGATCCATTCGCCCACGTTGATCCGCGGAATCTTGCCCACCACCGCCACCATCTCGCGGAAGCCACGCGCCTTCACTTTCAGCACGCAAAAGCCGGTTTCCTCGCTGTGGAACGTAATCAGCTCCACCAGTCCTTCCAAGGCCTCATCGTTGGCGGTTTTCATGGTTTCCGGCACGCTCATATCGCTGTTTTCATCTTATTTTGACCACCGTGCCTCAAAGCGCCCCGTGAGCGCATTGCCCGCCGCCTGCAACAAGGCCCAATTTACGCCGAAAAACGCCCCCATCAGCCCCAAAATCCGGCTGTTGAACCATTTTGCGCCCCAATAGGCCCCCGCGCTGGCCAACATGGCGCCCAACGCCCCTGCCAACAGCCATTTTGCCCATAAAAACCCCTCTCCAGCAAGCCCCACCAGCGAAAAAAGGGCCAAAATCACCAAAAATGGCGTCAAAAGTCGTAAAAACTTGTGCGAAATCCACTGCCACCAGATCGGATTGGCCGCCGGCGAGTAAATTTTGGGCATCAAACGCATGGTTTGCCAAATTCCCGCCAATGTGCGCCTTTTTCGCAGATTTTCTTGCCCAAAATGGCTTGTTGGGCGGTCAAAAACCTGTGCTTTGGGCTCAAAAAGGCAGCGATAGCCCCGCAAAACGGCCTGCATCGGGATCAACACGTCATCCACTAAAGTTTCGGCCGGAATCGGGGCCAACAACTCGCGCCGAATGGCATATAGCGCCCCTGTTGCACCGGGAACCGCCCAAAAACGGCTTTCAGACAGGCGAATTTGCTTCTCGTAGCTCCAATAGGAGTCCGCACCCTTTGGCGCACCTCCTTCAGCAGTCTCATACACCAGCGCGCCGGAAACCACGCCCACTTGCGGGTCGGCAAACGGCTCCAACAGCGTACTCAACGCGCCCGCGGGAATCCGCTGCCGCGCATCCATCATAACCACCACCGGCTGCCCCGTACGCGCCATCAAATCGTTCAACACCGCCGCCTTGCCCCGCCGCTCGGCGAACTCCAGCAGCCGTACCACAGGCCGTCCGCCCTCCCACAGTTCTGCGCTGGGCGCATCCAAATTTTCATCGCTCACCACCCCCAAGCCGCGCACCGCCGCCCCCGTGCCGTCCGTACAACCGTCCAGCCCCAGCCAGATTTCCCGAATCGGCTCATGCGCCGCCCACTCGACCAATGAAGCGACCTTGTGGCGCAAGGTATCAGCTTCATTGTGCGCGGCGATGAGCACCGAAATGCCACCGGAATAGGGTGCGCGCTGAACCTTGCGCGCGCGCAATGTGCCCAAGAGCCAGATCAGCAGTGGATACCCCACATAAATATAGGCCACAAGCCCTGACGTGATGACCAACATCCACAACATGGTCAGCATCTAACCGAAAGAGCAGACGCCATTCAACCAAGGAATGCCCGCGCGCATAGTTTTCGCTTGGTTTCCACGGCCCATTTGCTCCATCCTGCTACCCGTGAATGGTCCGTCCATCTTGACTAATATGGCTTTCCGGCAAAGCCCCGTGTGGGTGGAGGCCACCACGACCATTTGCCATGCCGACGAGTCCCCGGACACCCTCGGCTGCGCGCGCCAAGTATGGCGGCTGCTGCGCCGGCGCGGGGAATTCGATGTCGTGTTGACGATGGGCTCACGCGTCTCGTTGGCCTACGGACTGCTCTGCGCCCTGCTCCACTTGCCGGCCAAACACATCATGACAGAAGTTTTTCTGGATGCGTCGCGGCCCGCTTCGCTGACTTGGCGCCTGAAAACAGCGCTTTTTCGGCTGATCGCACGCCGCGCGATGGGGATTCTGACCAACAGTTCCGGCGAAGTGGAGTTGATTGCCCCGCGCTTTCAAATCCCAACGGCCAAATTGCGATTTGTGCCGATGTATTCCACCCTTCCGGAACCCGCCGTAGCTACCACTAATGAAGGCTTTGTATTTTCCATGGGCCGTACGTTGCGCGATTTGCCGACGCTATTTCAGGCCGCAGCCGATCTCACGGTGCCAGTCGTCGTCGTGGTGGATCAGCGCGACTCTCTTCCCTCTCCCATCCCGACCAATGTGCAGATTCATCGAAATCTATCGCTGGCCGCCGGCCGCGAGCTGATGCGCCGCAGCACCGTGGTGGCCATCCCCCTGTTGCCCGCTGAGCGTTCCACCGGCCAAGTAGTCCTGTTCGAGGCCATGGCCATGGGCAAGCCGGTAGTCGCTACCCGCGCGGTCGGCACCAGCGACTACATTCGTGACAATGAAAACGGTCTACTGGTTAATCCCGCTGATCCTGCCGATTTAGCCACCGCAATTCATAGGCTCATCCAAGACCCCGCCCTTGCCGCCCGCCTCGGTAGCACCGCCCACGCCGACACCCTTGCCCGTTGGCAACCCGACCACCACGCCCGCCACAAACTGGCCGCCATCGCAGAGCTGTGGCCGGCGGGTTAGTTATCGGGCCGCATTTTGCCGCGAAGCGTTCAGGTCGTTTTGCAGGGCCCGCATGTAGCGATCCACGTCCCTGAATATTTTCCACAACTTGGTGGCACCGACAAAAGCTGGGAATCAGATTTGTTCCGTTTTTCATGCGGCAAGGGGTGTGGGCGGTGGCATTGGGTGTGGTCGCTGGGGATGAAGAAGTCCTGTGAGATCGAGCAACCGGAGTCCAAATGTCGTCAGCCAAACCAAAATATCGCGCGTTGAAGTGGCTTTTTGTCCTTTAATTGGTCGTTTG
>Ga0208939_1000561_pt1 | contig 29953 bp, 32 predicted proteins | sample AD_STIC12_MetaG_FD_184437 | JGI IMG/M metagenome (GOLD analysis project Ga0208939, IMG submission 184437) | Active sludge microbial communities of municipal wastewater-treating anaerobic digesters from USA - AD_STIC12_MetaG (SPAdes) (version 2) | ecosystem: Engineered > Bioreactor > Anaerobic >...
CATGGCCGAGCTTCGCGCTATCATCGATCAGTTCGACGGCTGCCCGCTCAAGAAAGCCGCCAAGAACACGGTCGTCTGTGACGGCGCTTACGATGCCGACGTGATGATCGTGGGTGAGGCGCCAGGCGGCGAGGAAGACGCGCAGGGCCTGCCCTTCGTGGGCCGGGCCGGCAAACTGCTGGACAAGATGCTGGCGACGATCGGCCTGTCGCGGCAGGAGAATGTCTTCATCACCAACCTGATCTACTGGCGTCCGCCGGGCAATCGCGATCCATCGCCTGCCGAGATGCAGATCTGCGCCCCATTCCTGTCGCGTCAGATCGAACTCAAGAAGCCGAAGCTGTTGCTGACCGCCGGCAAGTTTGCGACGCAGGCCATGCTGGGCACTGACGATGGCATCATGCGCCTGCGTGGCCGCAAGCTGCTGTATCGCCAGGAAGGCCTGCCAGCGCCGGTCAAATGCGTGCCGATGCTTCACCCGGCCTATCTGTTGCGACGCCCGGAAGACAAGGCAAAGGCGTGGGATGACCTGCGCACCATTGCAGCGCTGTGCGATGAGATGGGGATCAAGCGCGGCGCGGCGCTTTAGTTCAAAAGGCGAGCCATGATGTCACGCCGCAGCTTCCTGATCGGAACTTCAGCTCTTGGCGTTGTCGCCGCGCTGGGCGGGACGGCCTTTGCGCAGGAGCGCTTTGAGGTTGTTCATTCACCAGCCGAATGGCGGAAGATTCTTCCCGAAGACGCCTACTTCGTCATGCGCGAGGAGCAGACCGAGCCGCCTGGCTACAGCCCACTCGACCGCGAAAAACGCGCGGGCGTCTTCTCCTGCGCGGGCTGCGATCTGCCGGTGTTTGGATCGGATACGAAATTCGACAGTGGCACAGGCTGGCCGAGCTTCTGGGTGCCGATCGATGAGAAAGCACTTGGGACCAAGACACAGGGCTCCGGCCGTTTCCTGCAGACCGAAGTGCATTGCCGCCGCTGCGGAGGCCATCTTGGTCACATCTTTCCCGATGGCCCCGAACCCACCGGGCTCCGCTACTGCATCAACGGCGTCGCGCTGAAGTTCAAAGCGACCTGACAATCACCGCAGTTCAAACGACCGGCGGCGGATCGAAGGCAATCGATCCGCCGCCTCGCTTTCGGGACAGGATTGGCTGCAGGCTGGCCCCGTCCCGGGACCTTTTACGGTCCTGCGTTTGGGGAGGCCCTCCACAGATCATACCCAAGTCGGGACCATCGTAAACCCTATTTGTTCTTTTTTTATTCTTTTTTTGTTCTAAAATCCCGATCGTGGTTATCGGGATCGATCAATGCCGCCTCAGGAAAAATGGAAAACGCGGTCGCGCGAAGCCGACTGGGCCGAGACACGCGATCTCGCCCGCGGACGAGGCGCGCTGTCGAACGCCACCGGACGGTTCGAGAAGCAGTATGCCGAACCGTTCGATGATGGCTGGGGCGAAGATGACGATCAGGATTTCAGGCCGCAGACGCTGAAGACGGAAACCATCGTCGAGCGACCGAAGACGATCATCACCTACAACACCTCGCCCGACATCTCGTTCGACCGGACGATCAATCCCTACAAGGGCTGCGAGCACGGCTGCATCTACTGCTTCGCACGGCCGAACCATGCCTATCGCGGCCTGTCGCCCGGCCTCGATTTCGAGACGAAGATATTCGTGAAGCCCAGCGCAGCGTCCCTGCTGGAGAAGGAGCTTTCGAAGAAGAGCTATAAACCCGGCCGCATCATGCTGGCGGGCGATACCGATATCTATCAGCCGCTGGAGAAAGAGCTGCGTATCACGCGCTCCATTTTAGACGTGCTGGCGCGATACGATCATCCGGTGGCGTTGATCACCAAGTCGGCGCTGATCCTGCGCGATCTCGACATCATTGCGCCGATGGCGGCGAAAGGCCTTGTGTCAGTGGCCGTCTCGTTCACGACGCTGGACAGGAAACTCGCGCGCACGATGGAGCCGCGCTGTGCAGCTCCGCATCGGCGCGTCGAGACGATGCGCGAACTCAGCGCCGCTGGCGTGCCCGTGACGGCGATGACCGCGCCGATCATCCCTGCCCTCAACGAGCCCGAACTTGAACAGCTGCTGGAAGCTTCGGCCGATGCAGGCGCCATACGCGCCGGCTATGTGCTGCTGCGCCTGCCACTGGAGATCGCAGGCCTGTTCACCGAATGGCTCGAGGCCAATTATCCCGAGCGCGCCAAGCGCGTGATGTCGTTGCTGCGCTCCATGCACAAGGGCGAGGACTATCGGTCGGAGTGGAAAGTCCGCGGGCGCGGCGACGGGCCTTATGCCGACCTGATCGCCAGGCGCTTCGCCAACGCCACGCGGCGGCTTGGCCTCAACCAGGTGAATGTCAGCCTGCGCACCGATCTTTTCCGCCCACCTGCAGCCAAGGACACGGGCGGCCAGATGAATCTTTTCGGCGAATAGGGAAAGGTTATGGTAAATGCAAAATTAACCACGGATTCAATGGGTTGTTTACCCGGCTCAGCGACTCTCCACGCTTCAGTCCGTTTCGGGCGTTGCGTGAGACAGTTCCATGGCGATCAAAACGATCGACCCGCAGGTTCAGAAGAACACGAAAGCGAAGCCGGTTTCAGCCGCTTCGAAAGTGCTGGCGAAGCCCGTGCTTCCGCTCGACCAGATCATCGTCGGCGACTGCATCGCGTCGATGAATGCTCTGCCCGAAGCCTCGATCGACCTGATCTTCGCGGACCCGCCCTACAACCTGCAGCTTGGCGGCGACCTGACGCGCCCCGACAACAGCCATGTCGACGCCGTCAACAATGACTGGGACAAGTTTGATTCGTTCGCCGCCTATGACAAGTTCACGCGCGACTGGCTGAAAGCCGCGCGCCGCATCCTGAAGCCGGATGGCGCAATCTGGGTTATCGGCTCGTATCACAACATCTTCCGCGTCGGCACGGCGATCCAGGATCTCGGCTTCTGGATTCTCAATGATGTCGTGTGGAACAAGTCGAACCCGATGCCGAACTTCAAGGGCACCCGCCTCGCCAATGCGCACGAGACACTGATCTGGGCCTCGCGCAGCCAGGAACAGAAGCGCTACACGTTCAACTACGATGCGCTGAAGACTGGCAATGACGACATCCAGGCGCGCTCCGACTGGTGGACCTTCCCGATCTGCTCGGGCGGCGAGCGCATGAAGAATGACGATGGCCGCAAATCGCATCCGACACAGAAGCCGGAAGCCCTGCTCCACCGCATCATCGTCGGCACGACCAATCCAGGTGACGTGATCCTCGATCCGTTCTTCGGCACGGGCACGACCGGCGCCGTCGCCAAGCTACTCGATCGCCGCTTCATCGGCCTCGAGCGCGACAAGGATTATATCGACGTCGCCACCCGCCGCATCGCCAACGTGCGCAAACTCGGCGCTGAAGACATCGAAGTTCAGTCATCCAAGAAATCCGAGCCGCGCGTGCCGTTCGGCGCGCTGGTCGAACACGGTCTCGTGCGTCCGGGCGACCGCCTGTTCTGCCCGCAGAACCGCCACGTCGCCCGCGTCCGCGCGGACGGCAGCCTGATGACCGGCGAATCCTCCGGCTCGATCCATCGCATGGGCGCGCACGTTCAGAACGCACCCTCGTGTAATGGCTGGACGTTCTGGCACTACAAGTCCGATCAGGGCCTCGCCCCGATCGACCTCCTGCGCCGCAAGTTCCGTACGCAGATGGGACTGTCCTAGCTCCTTCGGCTCCAAGCGTCCGACCCTGCAAGAATGTCGCGCTGGTTCACCCCCGCGCGCACCCTATCTTTGCGGTTGAAGACCGAAGGAAATCGACATGAAGCTCTATTACATGCCCAGCGCGTGCTCGCTGGCCGCTCACATCATCATGCGCGAGGCTGGTCACGCCGTTGAACTCGAGCGCGTTGGCCGGGACAAGAAGACGGAGCATGGCGAAAACTTCCTCGAAGTGACGCCCAAGGGCTATGTACCTGCCCTGCGGATGGATGACGGTGAGATCCTCAGCGAGAACGTGGTCGTCCATAACTACCTGGCCGACCTGAAGCCGGAATCGAAACTGGCACCGCCGCATGGCACGAAAGCGCGCCTGCGCCAGGACGAGCTGGCTGTCTTCATCTCGACCGAGATCCACAAGACCTACAGCCCGCTGTTCAATCCGGCGACGCCGCCAGAAGGCCGGCAGATCGCCATGGACAAGCTGGCGACACGCTATGCGATGATGGAGGAGCTGCTGTCGGATGGCCGGCCCTATCTCACGGGCCAGACCTTCGCGACGGTGGACGCCTATCTCTTTACGATCACGCGCTGGGCGCAGCCGCTCAATTTCGACCTGTCGAAATTCCCGAACGTGCTCGCCTTCCAGAAACGCGTTGCCGAACGGCCTGCGGTCAAAGCCGCGCTCGAAGCCGAAGGCCTTGTGAAGGCAGCCTAGAAAGCATGGGACCGCGCATGCGCGGTCCCGCCTTCATCACGGCGTCGCTGCGATCCGCGCGTGCGCTTCCTTCAGCGTCGGATAGAACTGCGTGAACACGGTGTCGGTCTTGCCGGCGTGTTCGTCATGGCAGGAATAGCAGGCCTGGCTGCGCGGGATGGGGCTGCCCGTCTTCGACGTGGCGCCGAAGCCGTAGAACGTCCACGTCCCCGGCCCGCCCTTTTCGTCCTTCACGTGCAGCGACCGCCCGACCACGCCGCCCTGCGTCTTTCCGCCCTTGGCCGGCGCAATTTCCTCGACGGGCGTGCGCACTTCCAGCTGCAGGATTGCCCCGACGGGGAATTTCCCAGTCTTCACATAGGCGTCGTAGCTGTCGGGATCGAGGCGCACCGTGTTCAGCGTCGTCCCGCCATCGCCCTCATAGCTGAGCGCGTACGTGGTTCCGACTGTCGGCCAGCGGTCCATGTTGTCAGGGATGACGATCTTGCCATCCGCATCGAAACTCGGCCCCGCGAAAGCTGCGGCAGCCAGCGACACCGTGGCGATGAGGCCAACGGCAATTGGAAGAATGCGTTTCATGTTTCACGTCCCGTATCTGGTCTCCCTCTCAAGGGGAGCTCACGTCCGACCCGCGCCCAGTGAGCGGCCAGCGCAGAAAAAACGCAAGATTCAACGCCCCGCGATTGCGGCCAGAGACACATCCTTTCGGGCCAAAGGCACGAAGATCACGGGAGGTTGAAAGCCCGAGGCCTAGTTGCCCCGGCCTTCTTCTGCCGCGTTCGCCTTCACCGTCTTGCCTTCGCGCTCCTGCTTGCGGGCGCCGGCGAGGATACCTTCCATCGCGTAATTGCCCTCATGGCAGGCGTATTCGTAGGACGGCTCCTTCGAAGCGTTGAAGGCCATCTCGCCTTTCCACGGCTGCGTGTACTGCGAGGGGTCTTCGACCGTGAATTCATAGACGATCTGGTTGTCGTTCCAGCGCGTGAAGCGCTCGGTCAGCATACCGTCCTTGGAGACGTAGCCACGCTGGCCCGGATGAACGTTCTTCGTCTGCACGACGAGCGTGTCGCCTTCATACCAGCCGATGGAATCACCCAGCCATTGCTTGATCACGTCAGGCCGCTTGCGGTCCCTGGTGATCGGAATGATGCGCGCATCATGCACCATCTCGACCATGATCATGACATGCTCCGGCGCTTGCACGATCTGGTAGGTGTTGTTGTACAGCACGTTCGTCATCACAGGCCCGCCCGTGTTGCCGAAGCCGATGATGCAGCGCTCGCCCATCGGGCGCGTTTCGGGATTGTCGTAAGAACCGAGTCCGCCGCCCGCGCTGCGATCGACAGCGCCAGGCCCCTGCACTGTTCTCGTGCGCGAAGCGGCGCCTGTCGGCGCACCCGGCGCGCCCGCAGCCGGACGGCCCGCAGGCGCTGCAACTCCCTTGCGCGGAATGCGGCCGTTCGCGGGCTCCACGATCCACGACGAGCGGAACTCGCCCCGCACCAACGCGACGTGCTTGCCCGGATCGACCCAGAAAGCGTTGTAGCCGCCGCCGGAAAGAAGATCGCTGCCATCGAGAAGTGTCTTGTCGTTCGGATCGGCGGGTTTCGCATCCTCGCGGGTCCGATTGTTGTAGTAGTCTTCGCCTTCCATCTTCGCGACTTCGGCCTGGGACATGACCAGATTTGGATAAGCCGGATCACGCTGCATGTCGGTGATGGACGAATTGGACCAGAAGCCCTGCAGGTCCGGCACGCCCCAGCTGGTTTTCGGCGGGGTGTAGCCGGGTGCGGACTGGGCCTGCGCCACACCGGACAGCGCCACCGCGGCTACGGTCGCGGACAGAACAAATTTCAGGACAGGCTTCATGGTCGTCTCCTCCGAGCCGGTGACACGCGATGACTTGCCGCGGCGCCTACCACTGAACGGTTGTGCGGGACCGCTCGTATCAAGGCAAGGCAGGCGATTAGCACAAGCCTGTCAGGCGGGATGATCTTTGCTGCACCGCCGCAATGAGCTAGTGGGATCGTCTCGAAACGGGAGTGCGGACGAATGGTAGACGGCGTCGTGATTGCGGATCTGCGGACGGTCATTCGCCAGGCGGCGTCTGATGCTGAAGGCTATTTCCTCGCATTGCGCAAATCTGTTGCCGCGCAGGTGGCTCCCGGCGGAAAAGTTGACCGCAAGAAGATCGATGAAGAGCAACGGGCAACCCACGGACTCGCCTGGGTGCTGACCTATGTCGAGACGCTGAAAGAAACCGCCAACTGGGCCGACCGCATCGCGGAAGAAGGCAAGTTCGGCGAGATCGAACAGCTGCTGACCCAGATCCTGTTCGGCGAATATCTTTACCAGCTCGGCGGCGGCCTGCCGATGACACAGCTGGAAATCGTCCGTCCGAGCGACATGACCACGGATTCCACGGTCGTCCAGAAGCTGGGCACGCCGGCTATCCTGACACTGATCGCCCGCGGCAACACGGCGGCTGCCCGCATGGCCGCGGCCAAAATCATCCGCACCTTCCTCGAAGGCGGACGCGGCACCGTCGAATACACCGGCCTCGAAGAAACCTTCGAGACGATCCGCGACCAGTTCCGCGAGTTCGGCAAGGAAGTCGTCGAGCCCTACGCGCACAGCTGGCACATGGACGACGTGCTGATCCCCGACGACGTCGTGAAGCAGATGGGCGAGATGGGCGTGTTCGGCCTCACCATCCCCGAAGAGTTCGGCGGCCTTGGCCTCGGCAAGACGGCGATGTGCGTCGTCTCGGAAGAACTCTCGCGCGCCTACATCGGCGTTGGATCGCTCGGCACCCGTTCCGAGATCGCGGCCGAGCTTCTGCTCAATGGCGGCACGCGCGCCCAGCAGGAAAAATATCTGCCCGGCATCGCCTCCGGCGAAATCCTGCCGACCGCTGTCTTCACCGAACCGAACACCGGCTCGGATCTCGGCAGCCTGCGCACCCGCGCCGCGCGCGATGGCGACACCTGGAAGATCACCGGCAACAAGACCTGGATCACGCACGCTGCGCGCGCCGACCTGATGACGGTGCTGGCCCGCTCGATCCCCGACACCAACAACTTCTCCGGCCTCTCCATGTTCATCTGCGAGAAGCCACGTGGCACGGACGAGAACCCCTTCCCCGCTAACGGCATGACCGGCGGCGAGATTGAGGTCCTCGGCTATCGCGGCATGAAGGAATACGAACTCGGCTTCGACGGCTTCGAAGTGCCCGCCGGCAACCTGCTCGGCGAAGTTGAAGGCCTCGGCTTCAAGCACCTGATGGCGACCTTCGAAGGCGCCCGCATCCAGACTGCGGCGCGCGCCATCGGCGTCGCGCAATGCGCCTTTGAGCTTGGCCTCAAATACTCGATCGACCGCACGCAGTTCGGCCGCCAGATCTTCGATTTCCCGCGCACCTCCGACAAGCTGGTGATGATGGCCGCCGAACTTCTCGGCGTGCGCCAGCTCACCTACTTCTCGGCCCGCCAGAAGGATCAGGGCAAGCGCTGCGATCTCGAAGCCGGCCTCGCCAAGATGCTGGCCGCTCGCGTTGCGTGGGCAGCAGCCGACAACGCGCTTCAGATCCACGGCGGCAATGGTTTCGCGCTCGAATACCCCGTCAGCCGCGTCCTGTGCGATGCCCGCATCCTCAACATCTTCGAGGGCGCCGGCGAAGTGCAGGCCATGGTCATCGCCCGCCGCACGATCGACGAGTTCATCGGCGCGAAGAACTAGCCAAGCATAGCCGCGGTCTGTAGTTCCACGGCATGCCACTCTTAAGCGACCCATCCGAAGAGGCTCAGCAGGTAGCCAATTTGTTCCGCTGGTTCCGCGGTGGAACGGTTTCGGCGTTCTCGCAGATCGAGTTCAGCATGTGTCGCCTCTTATCTTGCTTCCGTAAGACGCAGGAGTTTGCGGAGGGACTGGAGCGCCTGCCATACAACGCTGAGGCACGTTCAGAAACCTTCCGGAGAGTTTTTGAAGCGAATACGAAATTGGAACCTTTCGTTTCCGAAGCGCGTGAAATTTGTGATGCGTTCGATGCGATCATTACTCTCAGAAGCTACATGGCGCATGGGTTTGCCAGAATTGATATGAACCAACGTGTTGTTCAAATGCGCAAGTTCCGCCCCGAAAAAGGGAACGAGTGGAACGAAGATCAATGGGATATCGCGTTTGACAAACTTGAGCCTTGGGCGATGCAAATAGACGCGCTTTCACAGGCTGCGGTTGGCTTGTGTATTCGCGTTAGCAAGACGTTCGATCTGGGCTTTTGATCCTTTTTACGGGATAGGGCCGACGTAAGAAACTAGGCTTCTGCCTCACGACGCCCTACTTCTCCTTCAAAGAGGAGCGCCGCCATGGCCGAATCCATTCGCGTTGACCAACCTGTCTTTCTGCATGATGGCGACGTCGCCTTTGGCGCCGTGCGCGAAGTGCATGGCAATCAGCTGAAAATCTACATCGAGAATGCCGGCGACTTCACCGTCCCGGCAAGCGCGGTGCAGGAGGTTCACTTCGACAAGGTGATCCTGGATGGCGCGAAGCTGGACAAGAAGATCCACGCCGCCATTGGCCGCGCGCATGCCTCGGAAGACGACGACGACCATGAGGCCGTCGAGGACTAATCTCCCAACTCTGCAGAGATGACCCCTAGCTCGCGGGCGTCGCGACCTTGGGGTCTTTCTTGTGCGCCACCGGCACGCCGGTCGCCGCTGTCGCCACGACGTCCTTGCGGTCCGGGTCGGGGATTGCGTGCTTCTGCATCAGGCGGGTGAGGAACCAGGCATAGAGCCCGCTCGCCGGCATGATCAGCGCGACCTTGAACAGGATCCAGACGTTCACCCCGTCCATCGTGAAGCCGAATAGGTTGTAGGTCTGGCCCGGCGCATAGATCAGGCGCACCAGCTCGTTCAACACCGCCGTCACCACGAAGAACCAGGCAAAGCTCCAGGTGAACTGGTCCCAGCCCTTCTGCGTGTAGTGGAAGGTCTTCTCGAGGATGTATTTGAAGAAGTTCTTCTTGAACATCAGCCCCGCGAACAGGAACAGCGCGAAGCCGGCGTTGAAGATCGTTACCTTGATCTGCACCCACATCGGGTCATGCGTGACCAGGGTGAGGATGCCAAAAACCACCGTGACGCTGGATGCGATGAGCGGAAAGATCGGCAAGCGCTTCAGCACCACAAGCATCGCGATGACGGCGATGACGGTCGTGATGATCAGCGCCCAGGTTCCGTCCTCGACGTTCCCGGTGATCGCGTTGACGACAAACAGCGCCACCAGCGGCCCGAATTCGGACGCGATGTTCACGGTCTGCTCGGCGTTGAACGGATAAATCCGTTTGACCCAGCTCATTAGACAAATCCCTGTCCCGCGCCGCTCAAGGCATCTGAGTGACGCCACGTCCCATTTCAAGTCCTATAGAGCGCTCTACAGGCCGTAAATACCGCGCGATCAAATGCTTGCCGGTGCGCTTCCGGCGCCGCTGCACCAGCGGGAATCACGTCCACGCGAGCGTTTCAGCGCTACCTGTCTGCGACGCTATGCAGCTAGGATGGCGAAAAAGGGGAGCGCACCATGAAACGCCTTGCCGGGATCATCAGCATGCTGGCTCTGGCTGGCTGTGCAGCCCTCGAACCCGCGACACAGCAGCAGACGGGCTGGGCCGGCGCATGGGGCGCATCGCCCACCATTCCCCCGGCAGGCGGCAAGGCTTTCGAAAACCAGACCGTCCGGCAGGTCGTGCGGCTGAGCACGGGCGGTTCAGCGGTTCGCATCCGTTTCACCAATGAATACAGCGACAAGCCGCTCGATATCGGCGCCGCCACGATCGCCATTGCCGGCGCCGATGGCAAACCCACGGGCGAAATCCTGGCACTGACCTTCGGCGGCAAGCCGTCTGTCGCCATCCCGGCGGGCGCTCCCCTGCTCAGCGACCCGGTGGCGCTCAGCGTGAAGGCGCTCGATAGCCTGTCGCTCAGCATTTTCCTGCCGACCGCGACCGGCCCCTGCACCTGCCACTTCGCCGGGACGGCAACCGCATACCTTTCCGGCCCCGGAGACTTCACGCGAACAGGATTCGAGCCAGCCTCGACCTTCACCAACCGCGCCTTCATCTCCGGCGTCGAAGTCACCCGCCCTGATCCGCGCACAATCATCGCATTTGGCGACTCGATCACCGATGGCACCGCCTCCACCGTCAACGCCAACAAGCGTTGGCCGGATGTACTGGCCGAACGCCTCGCCGCCGCAGACTTCGCGCGACCGATTTCGAATCAGGCCATCGCCGGCAACCGCATCCTGTCGTGGCAGTCTCCGATCTTCGGCGACCCTGCCCTTGCCCGCTTCGATCGCGATGTCCTCTCCGTTCCGAATGCCCGCTGGCTTGTGATCCTCGAAGGCGTCAACGATATCGGCATGGGCGCGGCAGCCCCGCCATCCGCCGCCCAACTGATCGCCGGCTACCGCCAGATGATCGCGCGCGCCGAAGCGCGCGGCATTACAACCTACATCGCGACGATCCTGCCCTATGAAGGCGCACGCTATTATCAGGAGGCCGGCGAAACCGTACGCAGCCAGGTAAACGCCTGGATCCGCACCAACACGGACGCGGCCGGCTTCATCGACTTCGACGCCGCGATGCGCGACCCGGCCAATCCGAAAAAGATGAAAGCCGATCTCCAGTCCGGCGACTGGCTGCATCCCAACGACGCCGGCTACAAGGTGATGGGCGACGCCGTCGATCTCGCCCTCTTCAAGTGACGCTTGAAGATCAGACCTTCAGCTTGATCCGGCCCAGATAATCACGCTTGCCCAGCGGCACGCCCTTCGAACGAAGAATGTCGTAGGCTGTCGTCGCGTGGAAATGGAAGTTGGCGAGCGAGAAGGTCAGCAGGAAACCTTCGGCTGTGAACGGCATCTGCCGATCGCCGAGATTGAAGATCACGTCCTTGCCTTCCAGCGCGTTGATCTCGTCCGGCGTGTAGGATTTCAGCTTGGTCAGCGCAGCGGCAACCTCGCCCTGAAGCGCCGCGTAGTCGGATGTCGGCGTTCCATACGGTGGCTTGAACACACTGCCCTTCACGCCCTCGATCGCGCCGACCGAATGCCCGATTGTCGCCTGCACCTGATAGCGCAGCGGCAGCATGTCGGAGAAAAGACGCGTCTCGATAATCTCGCCCAGCGCGATGTTGCTATCCTCGCAATGCGCCTGCCCGCGCTTGAGAAAGCCCTCCATGGCGCCAAGCGTCTGGATGAAAAGCGCTACAGTTGCGTCGTACAGTGTGATTGCCATGTCCGGTCCCCGATGTGCAGCGCGAACGTAAAGGCCCGGTTGCGCAAAGCAACCGGGCCTTCAGCTCACGCCGGGGAACGAGCGCTACTGTCCGCCTTTGACCGTCTTGGCTTTTGTCGTCTTCGCCGCCGCCGCGCGTTGACGTTCCTTCTCGCGGGCGCCGGCGAGGATGCCGTGCATCCCGTAATTGCCTTCGTGGCAGGCGTACTCATAGACGCCATCCGAGGGATAGAAGCTGAGTTCGGCTTTCCACGGTTGCGTATAGGTCTCGGGATCGTTGACGCTGAATTCGTAGAAAATGCTCTTCGCGTCTGTGCGCGTCAGCCGCTCGGTGATCACGGCCTTCGGCGATACGGGGAATGAATGGTTCTCCTGCTGCTTCGGCTCGATATGGATCGACTCCATCACCAGCGTGTCACCATCCCACCAGCCGACCGTGTCGCCCAGCCATGGCTGGATCGCCGCCGGCTTGTGGCCCGCACGCGCTTTCTCGGCGCTCGCGAAGATCGGCACGATGCGCGCATCGTGAACCTGCTCGACCAGGATCATCAGATGGTCCGGCGTCAGCACCATTTCGTAATTGTTGTTGTACAGGCCGCTCATCATGCCCGGCCCGCCAAGGCCGCTGAAGATCAGGCAGCGTTCGCCCAGCGTCGTGGCTTCCGGGCCTTCATACGCGGCGTTGCCGGTCTGATAGCGCTCTGTGTTCGATGCCCGGCGCTTGGCCTGCAAGGCAGGATCCTTGAACGGCAACAGGCCATTGGCCGGCTCGACAACGTGTGACGTCCGGTATTCGCCCTTCACCTTGGCGAGCGTGTTGCCGGGCTGCGTCCAGAAGCTGTCATAGCCTTTGACGCCGAAATCCTTTCCGCCCTTCGGCGGCGCGCCCTTGGTCGGGTCCGAATACGTGGCGTTCCTGAACTCCGGGTCGTCGGCCGGAATGCCAGCAACCGCCGTGCCATCGGCAATCCGCTTGGCCTCCAGCTCCGGCACGACAAGCGTCTTGTTGGATGGCGCACGCTGAAGCGGCGTCAGCGACGCGTGCGTCCAGAAACCGGTGAGATCGGGCTTTCCATCCGCCGATCGGGGAACTTGCGCCAGGGCCGGCGACGCCATGATCGCGATGGCCAGCGCGGTCAGCGCTGGTTTGAGCATCCGCATTCTCAATTCTCCCTCATGGTATTCCGAACGACGCCAGATCTACTGGCCGCCCTTCGCTTTCGATGACTTGGTCTTCATCGCTGCCTGACGCTCTTTCTCGCGCGCGCCAGCAAGAATGCCGTGCATCCCGTAATTGCCTTCATGGCAGGCATATTCGTACCAGCCCGGCGACGGATAGAAGCTGAGCTCGGCCTTCCACGGTTGCGTGTAGGTTTCAGGGTCATTCACGCTGAACTCGTAGACAATGTCCTTCTCGCCCGTGCGCGTGAAACGTTCGGTGACGACAGCCCTGTCCGATATCGGGAACGACGACTGCGCCTCGACCTGAACCGGGTTGATGTTGATGGACTCCATCACGAACGTGTCGCCTTCCCACCAGCCGACCGTGTCGCCGAACCAGGGTTTGATGGCGTCCGGCCGATGGCTGGCGCGCGCCTTCTCCGCGCTCGCATAGATCGGGATGACGCGCGCATCGTGCGCCATCTCGGCAAGGATCAGCATGTGATCCGGCGTCTGCACCATCTGGTAGTTGCTGTTGTACAGCCCGCTCAGCATCCCCGGCCCGGCCGCATTCGCGAACCCGATGATGCAACGTTCGGCGATGTTCGTGGCCTCCGGCCCCTCATAGGCCGCGTTGCCGGTTTCATACCGCTCGGAGCGGAGGGCGCGTTTCTTTGCCTGCGCAGCCGGATCGACATAGGGTAGTTGCCCGCTTGCCGGCTCGACCACGTAGGATGTCCGCCATTCGCCCTTCACCAGCGCAAGCCGCGCGCCCGGGTCCATCCAGAACGAGTCATAACCCTGCACGCCGAAATCCTTGGCGCCCTTGGGCGGCGCGCCCTTGTTCGGGTCGGAGTATGTCGCGCCCTTGAAGCCCTCTTCGGTGACGCCGGCCATCGGCACAGCCGCAGCGATCCGCTTGGCTTCCGTCTCATTGACCACCAGCGTCTTGTTGGCCGGCGAGCGGATCAGCGGCGTCAGCGACGCGTGCGTCCAGAAGCCGGAGAGATCAGGCTTGCCATCGGCAGCCTTTGGAACCTGCGCCATTGCGGGCGACGCCATCATCGCAACCGCAATCGCAGCCAACGCCGGTTTCAGCATACGCATGGACAGTCCTCCCCTACTTGCCGCGTTTCGTGGACTTGATCTGCTTGGCCTTCGGCATCGCCTGACGTTCTTTCTCGCGCGCCCCGGCAAGGATGCCGTGCATCCCGTAATTGCCTTCGTGGCACGCGTATTCGAACATCCCCTTGGACGGATAGAAGCTCAGCTCCGCCTTCCAGGGTTGCGTGTAGTTCGCCGGATCGGTGACGGTGAACTCGTAGAAGATGTCCTTGTCGCTAGTGCGTGTGAAGCGCTCGGTGACGACGCCTTTTGACGACAGCGGGAATGCCTGGTTGTCCGCCTGCAGCGGCTTCACATTCACCGTTTCCATCACGAACGTGTCGCCATCCCACCAGCCGACCGTATCGCCCAGCCATGGCGTGATCGTCGCTGGCTTGTGGCCGGCGCGCGCCTTCTCGGCGCTGGCGAAGATCGGCACGACGCGCGCATCATGCGCCATCTCGACGAGGATCATCATGTGATCCGGCGTCTGCACCATCTGATAATTGTTATTGTACAGCACGCTCATCATGCCCGGCCCGCCCGTCTGGCCGAAGCCGATCAGGCAGCGCTCCGACAGCGTGGTCTCTTCGGGTCCGTGGTAAGCGGCGTTGCCCGTTTCATAACGCTCGCGGTTGAGCACGCGCCGCTTGGCCTGCCCCGCCGGATCGATGAACGGGATCTGCCCATTGGCCGGCTCGACAATGTTGGACGTGCGCCACTCGCCCTTCACGATGGCCAGCCTCGCGCCCGGGTCCATCCAGAACGAGTCGTACGCCTGCACGCCGAAATCCTTGCCGCCCTTGGGCGGTGCGCCCTTGTTCGGATCGGAATAGGTCGCGCCCTTGAAGCCTTCTTCGGTCACGCCCGCCATCGCGACGCCAGCGGCGAGCTTGTGAGCCTCGTCCTCATTGACGACCAGCGTCTTGACCGATGGCGCGCGCGCCAGCGGCGTCAGCGAAGCATTGCTCCAGAAGCCGTTGAGATCCGGCTTCCCATCCGAGGTTTTCGGGATTTGCGCCAAAGCGGGCGCCGCTATCATGGCAAACACAAGCGCCGTCAGCGCCGGTTTCAGCGTCCGCATCGGTAACTCCTCCTGTTGGGGGCGCGGCATCGGTGTGACGCACTCGTTTGCGGAAGTGTACCTGCCGCAGGGGACGCAGGAAGCGCCTCACCCAAATGTGCGAAGCATCTCGCCCGCCTCACGTAACGCGGAAAGGGCGCGCTTTCCTGCGAAAGCGCGCCCCTTTTGATCGTATTTCGATGCGTCAGACGGAACCTATTGTCCGCCCTTCACCGCTTTCGCCTTCACCGGCTTGGCAGCCGCCGCCTGGCGCTCTTTCTCGCGAGCGCCAGCCAGAATGCCGTGCATCCCGTAATTGCCCTCGTGGCAGGCGTATTCGTAGAGCTGCGTCGTCGGATAGAAGCTGAGCTCGGCCTTCCAAGGCTGCGTGTAGGTCTCCGGGTCGTTGACCGAGAATTCGTAATGGATGTTCTTCGCGTCCGTGCGCGTCAGGCGCTCGGTGACGACGCCCTTGTCCGACAGCGGGAATGACTGGTTCTCGGCCTGCAGCGGATTGACGTTGATCGTCTCCATCACGAACGTGTCGCCTTCCCACCAGCCGACGGTGTCGCCCAGCCACGGCTTGATCGCAGCCGGACGGTGGCCCTTCCGCGCTTCAGCCGCGTTCGCGAAGATCGGAATAGCCCGCACATCGTGCGCCATCTCGACAAGGATCATCAGGTGGCTCGGCGTCTGCACGAACTGGTAGTTATTGTTGTACAGCACGCTCAGCATGCCCGGACCGCCGGTCTGTCCGAAGCCGATCAGGCAACGTTCCGAGATCGCGGTTTCTTCCGGGCCTTCATACGGCGCGTTGCCGGTCATGTAGCGCTGGAAGCCGATCATGCCCTTGCGGGCCTGCTCGGCCGGATCCTTGAACGGCAACTGGCCGCTCGGCGGATCGATGATGTTGGAGGTGCGGTATTCGCCCTTCACATTGGCGAGCATTGTGCCGGGCGTGACCCAGAAACTGTCATAGCCCTTGAGACCGAAATCCGATCCACCCTTCGGCGGCGCACCCTTGTTCGGGTCGGAATAGCGGGCATTGCGATTGAACTCGGGATCATCCGCCGCCACGCCGGCGATCGCCGTGCCATCGGCAATCTTCTGCGCTTCCTCTTTCGTGACGACCAGCGAGGCCACACCCCGCGCGCGCGACAGGGGCGTCAGCGAAGCATTGCTCCAGATGCCGGTCAGGTCCGGCTTGCCATCCGGCGCGCGTGGAACCTGGGCAAGGGCGGGAGCAGCCATCAGCACGAGCGCAATTGCAGTAACAGCGGGCTTGAACATCCGCATGATCGTCCTCCTGTGGAATGACGCGTCTTCGATGCGCGCTTGATTTGACGTGAGAGTAACCCCAACCGGGTTCCACACAAACTACTTCCGCTAGGTGAACCGCAGTCATTTTCGTGAACCAGACGAAAGAATTGTCTGGCTGGTCCGGCATTGCCTGCGGTGTATGTTCCGCTTCAGTACGGCGAGATTCTGCCGACAGGGAGACAATCATGACCAAGAACCTCTGGAAAATCACGGGCGCCTCGCTCGCAGCACTGGCCTTCGCAACCGCATGCGGTGGTGAAACGCCTGCCCCCGCCGAGCCTGTGGCGCCGGTCGCCGAAACGCCCGCTCCGCCGCCGGGACCTGACTATGCTTCGTTTGTCGCCTCGACCGGCCGCACCGCCGACGACACGGCGAAAGACGCAAACCGCAAGCCCGCCGACGTGCTGGCTTTCACCAAAGTCGCCTCCGGCCAGACCGTGTTCGAGATGGAAGCCGGCGCCGGCTACTACACCGAACTCCTGTCGCTGGCCGTGGGGCCGACCGGCAAGGTCATCATGCAGGCTCCGAAAGAGTTCGAAGGCTTCTACAAGGATCCGCTCGCCGCCCGCCTGAAAGACAACCGCCTCGCCAACGTCACCGTCTCATGGTCGCCGTTCGACAAGCTCGACGCGGCTGATGCTTCAGTCGACGTCGTGACGTGGTTCCAGGGCCCGCACGAACTCTACTGCGCCAAGGCCTGCGGCGGCGCCGTGATGGGCGATCCGGCCAAGGCCTTCGCCGAAGTCGCGCGCATCCTGAAACCGGGCGGCTCCTTCATCATCATGGACCACGTTGCGCCTGCCGGCACGCCGACCACGTCGGGCAACGACCTGCACCGCATCGACCCGCTGCCCGTGAAGGCGATGGCCACCACCGCCGGCTTCGCGCTTGATGAAGAAAGCCCCCTGCTCGCCAACCCGGCCGACGATCACACCAAGGGCGTCTTCGACCCGGCCGTGCAGGGCAAGACAGACCAGTTCCTGCTGCGCTACAAAAAACCGTAGGATCTGCTAGACATCGACTGATCACGACAAGGCGCGGATCGCTTGCGGTCCGCGCCCAATTCGTCCGGGGAGGACACACATGAAACTCGTATTCGCCGCCAGCGCATTCGCGCTGCTCGCCATTGGTTGCACCACGACGTCGGCCGCACCGCCGCTCGCCGCCGCTGACTATGCCGCGATCCTCGCGGCTCCTGATCGCGCCGTGAAGCTCGAAGCCCTGCCGGGCGCCGACCAGGCAGACGACGCTGCGCGCAAGCCGGCCGAAGTCCTCGCCTTCATGAATATCCGCCCGGGCGAGACCATTCTTGAACTCGAAGGCGGCCGCGGCTGGTATTCGCGCATCCTCTCCGAGGCCATAGGGCCGTCGGGCAAGCTCTATGCACAATACCCGCCGGAGTTCGCCTATGGCGATGCCGCCTACAAGGGCCGGCAGGATGCGGGCCAGCTGAAGAACGCCACCATCGTGAAGTCGCACTTCGACGACTACTCCGCGATCCCCGATGGGTCCGTCGACAAGGTGATCTGGATCCTCGGGCCGCACGAGATCTATTTCACGCCCGCCAACGCACCCGCCGGTCTGGGTGAAGAAACCAAGACCTATTCCGAGATCAAGCGTGTGCTGAAGCCGGGCGGCGAATTCATCGCCATGGACCACGCCGCTCCTGCTGGCGAGGACAAGAAGGCGTCCGCCCAGACTAACCACCGCGTCGACCCGGCTGTGATCCTCGCCGCCGCCAAGGCTGCCGGTTTCACCTATGTCGACAAGAGCGACGTGCTCGCCAATCCGTCGGACGACCGCACCAAGCGCGCCTTCGACCCGACTGTCCGCCGCCATACGGACCAGTTCCTGTTCCGCTTCAAGAAGGCGGGTTGATAGGATCGGCGCTCCCCGGCACTGACTTTATAGTCTCTGACCGGGGAGCGCCCGACTCTCGACTTTGTCGGGCGACGCACTTTAGACTTGCGCCATGATGGGGACGGCGCGCTTCCTCAAGGCATTCGCGATCGCGGCTGTTTCCGCCGTGGTCGCTGTCGCTTGCTCCCCCGCCGAACAGGGCGCGACGCAGTCGCAGACCGGCGATGCGGTGGTCGTCCTGTCGGAAGGCGAATGCGACCAGACCTGCCCCGTCTATGACATGACGCTTCACCCTGACGGCACGTATGCGCTCAACGGCGTGAAGTTCGTGAAGACGACGGGGGTCAGCGACGGCCAGCTCGGAACCGACGCCTGGAAAGCCGCCGAAACCGCCCTCACGGCAGCGAACTTCTGGACCCTGCCCACCAACCAGACCAGCAACGCATCGGAAAACTGCCACCCGGGCGCGCCGACCGTGAACGTCACCTGGCGCAATGAAGCCGGAAAGCAGAAAACCATCGCCTACACCGCCGGCTGCGGCGGCCCGGAAATGCGCCCGCTGGTCATCGCCCTGCGACAGGCCATGTCCTTCGACAGCCTCGTCTGGACCGACGAGCGCTTCAGCCCCGACGGCAGGCGCTAGGCCGGTGCGACGCCCTCGCCGCATGGCGTAACCGCCGTTTCAGGCGTACGACATGCCCATGGAAGTCTGGCTCTCATACGGCGTCTATATCGCCATCGCCGCGGTTTTCGTGGTTCTGGCCATAGGTATCGTCAACCTGGTGCGAACCGATCCCAAGGCCGCGTCACGCTCGAACAAGCTGATGCGCCTGCGCGTGCTGGTGCAGTTCATCGCCATCATCCTGCTGGTGATCCTCGGGGCCGTCGCCGGGGCCTTCCGCTAGATCTGTTGCATTCTGGACACGCAGACAGAGCTCGACGCATGCGCGCCGGGAACGCGCTGCTTTCGATTTTCGTTCATCGCGGGTTGGGGTCGGATCGGTCAAATTTCATCGATCGGATTGTCCAAGCCTGAAGCTGTGAATGCGAACATGGCTCTGGTTGGTGCGATGGGAGTTGGTCGGATGTTTGGGCGCGGCGCTGTTGAATTGAACCCCCGCAAGTTCTGGAGCTGGTTTGCTTCGGAAGCCCAGGGCATTGCCAACGCCCTTGAAGCCCTCCAGCGCGGCGAATCCGACGCGGAATGGGCCATTATCGGCCTCAACGAGCGTATCCGCCGCTTCGACAGCACGCTGGAAGCGGATGTCGTGCGCACGCTCGATGGCCAATGCCACATGACGATCCTCGGTGAACCGCAATCGGTTTCCGTGCTGCTGAACGCCGCCCCGCGTCTTCGCGGCTGGCAGTTTTCGCCCCGCGCCGCCTCGATGGACCCGCGCCGCGTGCCTTTCCGCACCGCACCGCGCCCCTCGATGGATGTGGTTGGCGGCCCGATTTCGGCCCTGCACGAAGCTTACGCCTGAGCGACTGCCATTGACGGGATGATGCTGCGGGCGCGAAAAGCGTGCCCATGGTTGTCCTGAACAAGATCTACACCCGCACCGGCGACGATGGCTCGACTGGCCTTGCCACTGGCGAGCGTGTCCAGAAATGGAACCTGCGCGTCGAAAGCTACGGCGCCGCAGACGAAACCAACTCCTCCATCGGCGTCGCCCGCCTGCATTCCGGCAGCGACCCCGAACTCGACGCCATGCTCGGCCGCATCCAAAACGACCTCTTCGATCTGGGCGCTGACCTCGCGACGCCCCAGCGCGATAAAGAGCTCGGCTGGGAGCCGCTCCGCATCGTCGAAGCCCAGGTCACGCGCCTCGAAACCGAGATCGACCTCGTCAACGCAGCCATCCCGCCCCTCAACAGCTTCATCCTGCCCGGCGGCTCCGCCCTTGCCGCGCACCTGCATGTTGCGCGCACCGTCTGCCGCCGCGCCGAGCGCCTGATCGCCCAGCTCGCCGCCACCGAAGGCGAGATCGTCTCCGAATTCGCGCTCGCTTACGCCAACCGCCTGTCGGACTTCCTCTTCGTCGCCGCCCGCCGCGCCAACGAGAATGGCGCAGCCGACATCCTCTGGGTTCCCGGCGCGAACCGATAGCCGATGCCTTCCGTCCTTCTCTTCATGAAGGGCCCCTTCAGCCAGTTCCATCCGTCCCGCTTCACGCTGGGCGGCCACGACTACATCTGCGCCGAGCAGTACATGCACGAGCAGAAAGCCCGCCTCTTCGGCGACGTTGCGATGGCGGAACGCATCCTGAAATCCGACAGCCCGCACGAGCACAAGCTGATGGGCGGCCGTGTCTCCGGCTTCGTGCAGGATGTCTGGGATGCGCACCGCATCGCCATCGTCACTGCCGGCACGCGCGCCAAGTTCGGCCAGAACGCCGGCCTGCGCCGCCGCCTGCTCGACACGGGCGACGCCATCCTCGCAGAGGCCAATCCCAAGGATTACATCTGGGGCATCGGCATGGCCGAAGACGACCCCGCCGCACTCGACCCCGCCAACTGGCAGGGCGAGAACCTGCTGGGACAGATACTCATGGCGGTCCGCGCTGAACTCGCAGCAAACAGCAGCGCCTGAAACAGCAGAACATGACATCTTCCCGCCTAGTTCCGAATTAACCTGTTTCCCCAAGGATTGGCGCATCGCCGGTTGAGGGGATTCACAAACCCCGCAATAGTCAGACGAACTCTCGGGGACTCATCTTGAAGCTTGCCGCTCTCTTTGCTTCCGCCGCACTGGCGCTCGCCACGCCGATGGCCGCGCATGCGCAGCTGACAAAGGAGTACCAGCAGCTCCAGGAATTCGGCGACGTGCTCGACCATGCCGCCACCGCGCCAGACTTTGTCGGTCTCGCTGTCGCTGTCGTGAAGGATGGCCGCGTCGCCCTCATGCGCACCTATGGCGTGCGCGAAGCCGGCGGCACGGAAAAAGTCACACCCGACACCGTCTTCCGCATCGCATCGCTGTCGAAGGGCTTCGCCGGCACGCTCGCCGTGATGGAACAGCACGACGGCAAGCTGAACCTGCAGACACCCGTCACCACCATCGTCCCCGAATTCAAGCTGAAGCGCCCCGCGGACGCTGCCCGCGTCACGCTCGAGGATGTGCTCGCACAGCGCACCGGGCTCCCGCCCTATGCCTACGACAACCTGCTCGAAGCCGGCACGGCGCCATCCGCGATCCTCTCCGAATACGCGCGCGTGAAACAAACCTGCGCGCCGGGCGAGTGCTTCACCTACCAGAACGTCGCCTTCAACATGATCGCCACCGCGATCGAGAAAGCCACCGGCCGCACCTACGCCGCCGAAGTCCAGTCACGCATCTTCACGCCGCTCGGCATGAAGACCGCATCGATCGGCCTCACGCAACTCAAGTCCACCGGCAACTGGGCCCGCCCGCACAAGCGCGTCGGCCAGCAGAACTGGATCTCGACGCCCGTCACCGACTGGTATTACCGCGTGCCCGCCGCCGGCGGCATCAACGCCTCGATCAACGACCTGTCGAAATGGCTGGTCGCCCAGATGGGCCTGCGCCCGGATGTCATCCCCGTCGCCGCGCTCAACGAAGCCCACCGCAAGCGCATCTCGACGCCGCCCGAAACCGCGCGCCAGCGCTCGCTGAAAACGCCTGTCACGGAAACGTCCTACGGCCTCGGCTGGCGCAATTATCAATACGCCGGCCATCCCGTCATCACCCACTCCGGCAGCGTCGAAGGCTATATCGCGCAAATCGCATGGGTGCCTGAAACAAAGTCCGGCATCGTCATCCTGTCCAACACGCGCGGCGCCCGCGCCGCCCGCATCGTGCCCGCCTGGCTCGACTACGAACTCGGCCTGACCAAGACCGACTGGTTCAAGATGGACGAGCTCACCACCGCATCGGGCGCGCCCGCCACCGCCAGCGGCGAATAATCCGGCTTCGCGTCATTCCGCTTGCGGCAAGCAACGGCCCCGTCCATCGTGCCGCCGCACGTGGAGGGTCAGATGCGCAATATCGGAATCATCAGTGGTTTTGCAGCCTTCGCCCTGGCGGCCTGCCAGCCAGCCGTTGAAGAGGCGAAAGTCGCGCCGCATCAGCAGTATGATGCGAAAACCTTCTTCGACACGACCGCCGTGTCGATGTCCTCGCCCACCGCATACTCATTCTCGCTCGATGGCGCGAACCTGCTGGTGGCAACCGACAAATCCGGCGTCTTCAACGCCGCCGCCCTGCCGGTCGCCGGTGGTGATGCCGCCCCGCTGACGCAGTCACCCAACATCGCAACCTTCGCCATCAGCTACTTCCCGGCCGACGATCGCATTCTAGTCTCCGCAGACGGCGGCGGCGATGAACTCAGCCACATCTTCGTTCGCGAAGCCGATGGCGCGCTGAAGGATCTCACGCCCGGCGACAAGCACGCCGCCAACTTCATCGGCTGGAGTGGCGACGGCAAGACATTCTGGATCGGCAGCAACGAGCGCGACCCGCAGATGTTCGACGTCTACGCCTACGACGCGACCACCTTCGCGCGGAAGCTTGTCTTCCAGAACTCCGGCTTCTTGCCCGCTGGCGTCTCGCCAGATGGCAAATGGCTCGCGCTCGACAAGCCGAACACCAGCGCCGACTCCGACGTCTATCTGGCCGACCTCACCAAGCCCGCCACACAGAAGCCGGTCCTGGTCGCGCCGAACAACGCCGACATCGCCTATGCCACCTACGAATTCACCCCCGACTCGAAATCTCTCATCTACGCGACGGATGAGTTCGGCGAGTTCATGCAGGCCTGGACGCACGAAATCGCCACCGGCAAGAAAACCGAACTGCTCAAGGCGGACTGGGACGTGATGTTCGTCACCTATTCGCCTTCTGGCAAATATCGCGTCGACGCCATCAACGCAGACGCCTCGACCAAGATCACCATCCTCGACCAAACGGCGGGCAAGCCCGTTGCGCTCACTGGCGTACCGGATGGCGATATCGGTTCCGTGCGCTTCAACCGCGACGAAACAAAGATCGCCTTCACCGTCGCCTCCGACACTTCGCCCTCCGACGTGTTCGTGGCCGACCTCGCCACCGGCGCCGCCACACGCCTGACGACGAGCCTCAACCCCGCGATTGACGAGCAGATGCTCGTGACAACCGAAGTCGTCCGCTACAAGAGCTTCGACGGCCTCGATATCCCCGCCATCCTGTTCAAGCCCAAAGGCGCGAGCGCTGATGCGCCCGTGCCCGCAGTGGTCGACGTTCACGGCGGCCCAGGCGGCCAGAACCGCAAGGGCTACACGGCGATGTACCAGCACCTCGCCAACCACGGCTACGCTGTGCTCCGCGTGAACAACCGCGGCTCGTCGGGCTACGGCAAGACCTTCTTCCACATGGACGACAAGAAACACGGCGAGGTCGATCTCGACGACGTCGTCTACGGCAAGAAGTATCTGCAATCGCTCGACTGGGTGCAGAAGGACAAGATCGCCATCATGGGCGGCTCCTACGGCGGCTACATGGTCGCCGCCGCCCTCGCCTTCCGCCCGGAAGAGTTCAACGCCGGCATCGACATCTTCGGCGTCACCAACTGGACACGCACGCTCCAGCAGATCCCAGCCTGGTGGGGCGCCCAGAAGATCGCGCTCTATGACGAAATGGGCGACCCGGCCACTGACGGCGAGCGCCACACGCGCATCTCGCCGCTGTTCCATGCCGACAAGATCACCAAGCCGATGCTGGTCATCCAGGGCAAAAATGATCCCCGTGTGCTTCAGGTCGAAAGCGACGAACTCGTCGCTGCGGTGAAGAAGAACAACGTCCCCGTCGAATACGTGATCTTCCCCGACGAAGGCCACGGCTTCCTCCGCAAGGAAAACCGCATCACGGCGTCGAACGCCTACGTCACCTTCCTCGACCAGTACCTGAAAGGCGTCACACCTCCGGCGGGCGCGTATGCCTCGCCAGCCGACCCGGCAGCGCCTGCTGCTCCGGCGGCGCCGGCGCAGTAACGTTGGGCGTGCTCACAGATCTGGAAGCGTGAACTCCGTTCACGCGCTCACCGCGAAGGCGGGGATCCAGCCCTGAAAAGCAAAGCGCGCGAAGCGCCCGACTGGACCCCCGCCTTCGCGGGGGACACGGTCGCTAGGTAATCGCATCAAACGTAGGGTGCATCTTGATGCACCGTGACCGTGGCGTGGTGCATCAAGATGCACCCTACGAACTCACCCCTAAACCGGAATACTCCCGCCACCCTGAACCTTCTGCCGCGCCAGCGCCGAGTCCATCGGCGACAGCCCAAGCCGGTCCACGATCTGGCGCATCAGCGTGTCTTCGTGCGGGTCGCGCACGCCATCCGACAGCACGATCCCCCACAGCTCCTCGATGATCGCGATGCGATCCTCGATCGGAATCGACAGCCGGATCGCCTTGGTGAACTGATAGATGTCGATGGCTTCGCTCTCGGCCTCTTCGCCCTGCTCACGCAGTCCGCGCGCCAGCTCCGCTGACAACCCGAACCGCTTCGCGAGCACGCGGTCGATGATCGCGGCCTCATGGTCGTCGTACTTGTCGTCCGCCCGCGCCGCCATCACCAGCACGGAGGCAATCGCCAGCCGAGCATCCTCGGGCTGCAACTCCGCATGCCCGGTCGACAGCAGAAGACGACGCAGAAAGCCAGGGACCATGGAACTACTCCTTGGCATTCATATAGGCATCGAAATTCTTGATGTAGGCGTCGAGATTGCCTTCGAACATCTGGCGGAACCCCGCCACGAAGTAGTCCACCGTCTCCTCGCGCTTGGCGGCCATCGCCTCGCCGGACTTGAACCCTCGCGCCGACAGGAAAGCGCTGAAACGCGCCGAGGCGAACATCATCGAGGCGTTGACCGCCTCATGGGAGGTGTCTTCGGCCTCCTCATTGGCGAGGGCGATATGGGCATCTGCGCGCTTGTAGAACGCATCGTCGAACGGGTCGGCCATGAGATGGAGTGTCTCCTGAGTTTCCCCAAAGTTATCGCGCTGGCCGAAAAAACCACCCGAAATCCACCGTCGCGCACGAATGTTTCATCCGCGCCCCGGCGGAACGCGCCAAATCGACGCTTTTTGCCCCGGAAGGCCTCCGGGAAACTTGATTCCCGCGCGCGTGCTGCCTAACAGGTAGCCGCGGTTCGCAGGCGCACCATTGGGGGGCGCCGCGAGCATTATTCTGACCGTCCAGCCGGAGACCCCACCGATGAAGGTGCTTGTGCCCGTCAAACGGGTTATCGACCCGAACGTCCGCCCGCGCGTAAAAGCCGATGGCACGGGCGTTGATCTCGCCAACATCAAGATGGCGATGAACCCGTTCTGCGAGATCGCTGTCGAAGAAGCGGTGCGCATGAAAGAAAAAGGCGTCGTCACTGAGATCGTTCTCGTGTCTGTCGGCCCGGCGCAAGCCCAGGAAACCATCCGCATCGGTCTCGCCATGGGCGGTGATCGCGGCATCCTCGTCCAGACCGACGTTGCGGTTGAACCGCTCGCCGTCGCCAAGATCCTCGCCAAGATCGTCGAAGCCGAACAACCCGGCCTCGTCATCACCGGCAAGCAGGCGATCGACGACGACGCCAACCAGACCGGCCAGATGCTCGCCGCCCTGCTCGACTGGCCGCAAGGCTCGTTCGCCTCGGCCGTCGCCATGGATGGCGACAAGCTGAAAGTCACCCGCGAAGTCGATGGCGGCCTGCAGACAGTCTCGCTCTCGCTCCCGGCCGTGGTCACCACCGACCTCCGCCTGAACGAGCCGCGCTTCGCCTCGCTGCCGAACATCATGAAGGCGAAGAAGAAGGTCATCGACACCAAGTCGCCTGCCGACTACGGCGTCGATGTCACGCCGCGCCTGTCGGTCGTGAAAGTCGCCGAGCCGAAGAAACGCGAAGCCGGTGAGAAAGTCGCCGACGTCGACGCGCTCATCGCCAAACTCAAATCCGCTGGAGCGATCTGATCATGGCCGTTCTCGTTCTCGCTGAACACAACAACGCCGCGCTCAACGACGCGACCGCCAAGACGGTCGCCGCAGCCCAGGCCTTTGGTGGCGACATCGACGTTCTCGTCGCCGGGCACAACGCGAAAGCCGCCGCTGACGCAGCCGCCAAACTCGCTGGCGTCCGCAAGGTGATCCATGTCGAGGGCGAAGCCTTCAGCCATGCCCTCGCCGAAGCCGTCGAAGCGCTCGTCGTTCCGATGATGTCTGGCTACGACGCCTTCTTTGCCCCGGCCACCACGACCGGCAAGAACGTCGCCCCGCGCATCGCCGCCAAGCTCGACGTGATGCAGATCTCGGAGATCACCAAAGTGATCGACGCCTCGACCTTCGAGCGCCCGATCTACGCCGGCAACGCGATTCTCACCGTCAAATCGGCCGACGCCAAGAAAGTCGTCACCGTTCGCGGCACGGCCTTCCAGGCTGTCGCTTCGACGGGTTCGGCTTCCGTCGAAACCGCTGCCGCTCCCGCTGGTCCGTTCAAGGCGACCTTCGTCTCCGAAGAACTGCAGAAGTCGGATCGCCCGGAACTGGCCTCGGCCAAGCGCGTCGTCTCCGGCGGCCGCGCCCTCGCTTCGGCTGAACAGTTCAACCAGTACATCCTGCCGCTCGCCGACAAGCTCGGCGCAGGCGTCGGCGCCTCGCGCGCCGCCGTCGACGCCGGCTACGCCCCGAACGACTTCCAGGTCGGCCAGACCGGCAAGGTCGTCGCCCCGGAACTCTACATCGCCATCGGCATCTCGGGCGCCATCCAGCACCTCGCCGGCATGAAGGACTCGAAGATCATCGTCGCCATCAACAAGGACGAAGAAGCCCCGATCTTCCAGATCGCCGACTTCGCCCTCGTCGGCGACCTCTTCAAGATCGTCCCGGAACTCACCTCGAAGCTCTAGGTTTTCCGAACATCGAACCACGAAAGGCCCGCCCTCACCGGCGGGCCTTTTGCTTTTCCCTTGCGTGAAATGGACTCCCTGAACTGTCAGGCATAGGCTCCCCACAGGGACATCAGGGGAGACACACATGCCAACCACCGGAATCGTCGTCGGCGACAACTGGCTCGCCATCGCCGCGGCCACGGTGGCCTTCTACGCGGTCGGCTTCATCATCTACGGCGCCGTCTTCTCGAAGCTCTGGATGCAGCTTAGCGGCTTCACCAAGGAACAACTCGCCCCGCACACATGGAAGATGGCCGTCTCGCCCATCATGCCGATCCTCACCGCCATCGGCCTCGCCATCCTCCTGAAGCTCGCCCATGTCGACAACCTAGCAACGGGCCTCGTCGTCACCTTCCAGATCTGGTTCTTCATCGTGCTGTCGACGCGGCTCTATTCCTTCGTCTACAGCCCGGAAAAGCCCGGCCTGCTGATGATGGACACGATCCATCTCCTGCTCGGCACAATGGCCGCCGGCGCAATCATCTCCGCCTGGCCCTGATGCACTTGGCGTAACCGCCCACGCATGGTCTGATCCGCCAAACCGGATCAGGGACTTGTTCATGCGCACCACGCTTCTCGCCGCTTCCATGCTGGCCCTCGCCGCCTGCGCCACAGCCCCCACCAACAGCACGACAACCGCCTCCTCCGATCCGCGCGCCGGCGAAGCCGAATTCCGCGCGCTCTATAAAGAGCTGATCGAGATCAACACCACACTCTCCGTCGGCTCCTGCACCAAAGCCTCGGAGGCAATGAAGGCCCGCCTCGTCGCCGCCGGCTACCCGGAGAGCGACCTCCACATCCTCGTGAACCCCAAGCCGAACCGTCCGCAGGATGGCAACCTCGTCGCCATCCTCCCGGGCACGGACCCGTCGCTGAAAGCCATCCTCCTGATGGCCCACATCGATGTGGTGGAAGCCAAGCGCGAAGACTGGGTCCGTGACCCCTTCAAGCTCACTGAAGAAGACGGCTTCTTCTACGCCCGCGGCGCTAGCGACGACAAAAGCATGGCCGCGATCTTCACGGACTCGATGATCCGCTTCAAGCGCGAAGGCTACAAACCCGCGCGCACGATCAAGCTGATGCTCAACTGCGGCGAGGAAAGCCCCAACGAATTCGTCGGCGCGCAATACATGGTGCAGGAACATCTCGACCTGATCAGCGCCGGCTTCGCCCTCAATGAAGGCGCAGGCGGCCGCATCGATCCGGACACGGGCAAGTATGTCTTCAACGGCGTTCAGGCCGGCGAGAAACTCTATCAGGATTTCACGCTCGAAATCACCAACTCCGGCGGCCACTCTTCCCGCCCCGTGCCCGACAATGCGATCTACCGCCTCGGCGCCGCGCTCACAAAAATCCAGTCGCTCGAATTCCCGATCGAGTTCAACGACGCCACCATCGGCTTCTTCAAACGCATGGGCGAGCTCACGCCCGGCCAGGAGGGCCAGGACATGCGCGACGCCGCCGGTGGCGAAAACGCCGCCGCCATCCGCCGCCTCATGCTCAACCCGGGCTATAACGCGCTCTTCCACACCACCTGCGTCGCCACCCAGCTCACCGCCGGCCACGCTCCCAACGCGCTGCCGCAGCGCGCCACCGCCAACGTGAACTGCCGCATCTTCCCGGGCCGCACGCAGGAGGAAATCCAGAAACAGCTCATCACCGCGATCAACGACAGCGACATCAAGGTGACGATGCAGAGCGACCCCGAAAAGCCCGGCGCGCCGCCGCGCCTCACGCCTGAAATCCTCGGCCCGATCGAGAAGATCACCGAGCAGGTCTTCCCCGGCGTGCCTGTCGTTCCCGCAATGGCAACCGGCGCAACCGACGGCCGCTTCACCACCCCCGCCGGCATTCCCACCTACGGCGTCTCCGGCATCTTTGCCGATCCGAACACCAGCGGCACACACGGCCTCAACGAGCGTGTCGGCGTCAAACAGCTCTATGACGGCCGCGTCTTCCTGCATCTGCTGGTGAAGGAATACGCGGGCGGGAAATAACACCCGCGACACGTAGGGTGCATTGAAACGGAGCGTAAATGCACCGCCATCGTCAGATGTCGCCAAGGTGCATCAAGATGCACCCTACGGAATCGTGCATTCGCTCAAGCCCAGCCAAACTGCTTCAACAGCAGAACGCCACCCGCTGCTGACACGCCGGACAGCACAGCGCCCCAGACAAGATCAACGATCACCATCGGCAACGGCCAGTCCTTGAGCGTCGCCAGATTGGTGAGGTCGTATGTTCCATACGCCACCAGCCCGAAGAACGCGCCCACGCCAAGCGCTCGCATCCAGTCGCCATCCACCAGCGACGGCAGCACGGCAAAGAAGCCGAGCCCCACCGCATAGAGCAGGTAAAACGCGATCGCCGGTAACGGCATGATCTGCTCGCGCATCAAAGGCCCCAGCTGCTGCGCCAACCACCCCTTCGCGATCACCCCAAGCCAGAGAAAATCCAGCACCGCCAGTATCACCCCAGCCGCCGCTGCGCTCTTGAAGATGTCCATCACCAGCTCCTGCACGCCCTTCATACGCACGCAAACGAAACTGGATGCGTCACGATTGGGGGATGGAGGGGCGCCGAATTCGTAGGACGGCCAGAAATCTTTGCCGCTGAATTCAATTCGCTAGCCAACAAAGATGGGGGACAGCGCCTCCCAGAACCTACGTCCCCGTGGCCCGGCGTATTCTCCTCCCCATGACACGGCACAAACACACGCACACTGGGCTGGTAACCCCCTCGCCTCTCGATCAATGGATCGATGCGATG